>Ga0255457_1020_pt1 | contig 28312 bp, 23 predicted proteins | sample ANMaggQBNCT02L10_FD_182650 | JGI IMG/M metagenome (GOLD analysis project Ga0255457, IMG submission 182650) | Sediment cell enrichment communities from methane seep in Santa Monica Basin, California, United Staets - ANME aggregate JGI... | ecosystem: Environmental > Aquatic > Marine > Cold seeps >...
TTAGGGAACTGGCTAACCACAATCCCGGGTTGTGTGTCATAACCACACGTCTGGAAGTAGATGATATCAAGGATTTTATCGGAAATTCAGCGCAAAATATTCCTCTGGATCATCTCTCACCTGATGCAGGAATGGAGCTCCTCAAACACCTTGGTGTAAAGGGAACATCTGAAGAACTCAAACAGGCATCCAGTGAATTTGGTTATCATGCGCTCGCGTTAACTCTGCTTGGGAGTTATCTTAATGTGGTATATGGTGGTGATGTCCGAAAAAGAGACCGAATTGCGAGGCTGACCGATGATGAGGAACATGGCGGCCATGCTAAAAGGGTAATGGAATCATATGAAGAATGGTTCAAAGGTAAACCTGAACTGAATATACTGTGTATTTTGGGGGTTTTTGGCAGGCCTGCCGAGGGTGGCGCAATTAAGGCACTTATGACCAAACCAGTTATCAACGGTTTGACATCGGATTTTAAAAAATTATCACATAATAACTTGCAATTTGCTTTAAATCATCTGAGGAAGATAGAACTTCTATCTAATGAAAATGCTTTCGGATCAGATAAGCTGGACTGCCATCCCCTCATACGGGAGCATTTTGGTGAAAAATTAAAAGAGAATAACTCTGAAGCATGGAAAGAAGCCCACAGCAGGTTATACGATTATTACAAAAATCAGGGCGAGGAATACCCAGATACCATTGAGGGGATGGTTCCGCTCTATGCAGCAGTGGCGCATGGTTGCGAAGCTGGCCGGCATCATGAGGCGATGGATGAGGTGTACTTTCCGCGGGTTCTCAGAGGAGATGAAGCTTTCAGTATAATGAAACTTGGCTCAGTTGGCGCCGACCTTGCAGCCTTATCCGGATTCTTTGATGAAAACTGGAGCCGACCTGTGGCAGGGTTAAGTAAAGAATTAAAAGGTTGGATCCTGAATAATTCAGGTTTTGCTCTCTGTGCACTAGGCAGGCTGGCAGAGGCAGCGCAGCCCATGAAAGCGAGCCAAGAGGCATATATTGCACAGGAGGACTGGATAAACGCTGCCATCAGCGCCAACAACCTCAGCGAACTCCATCTCACCATGGGCGACCTGACCCGGGCTCTGGAGTACGCAGAGCAGAGTGTAAACCTGGCCGACCGCAGCGGCGATGCTTTCTGGCGAATGTCCAGCCGGACAGCCCTGGCCGATGCCTTGCACCAGGTCGCCCGACTGTCAGAAGCCGAAACGGCCTTTCAGGAGGCCGAGGAGATGCAAAAGGAACGGCAGCCAGCGTACCAGCTCCTGTACTCATTGCAGGGATTTCAGTACTGCGATCTGCTGCTGGGCCAGGGGAAGTACCAGGATGTGCAGAGCCGGGCCAGGCAGACGCTGGAATGGGGAAAAGCAGAATATCCGCTTCTCACCATCGCCCTTGACCACCTTTCCCTCGGGAAAGCCTATCTCCTTCAGGCGCTGCAGGAGGAAACTGATGATTTCACACTGGCTACAAAGCACTTGAACCAGGCAGTGGACGGGCTGCGGCAGGCAGGACTGCAGGAATACTTATCCTGCGGCCTGTTGATCCGTGTAGAGCTGTACCGGGTGCAGGGTGCGTTCGAGAAAGCGCAGCGCGACCTAGACGAGGCCATAACCATTGCTGAGCGCGGGGAGATGGGACTGCACCAGGCAGACTGCCATCTGGAATATGCACGGCTCTTTCTGGCCATGGGTGAAAAAGAAGAAGATGCACGCAGAAATCTTGATACTGCAAAAGAGATGATTGGGGAGATGGGGTATCATAGACGGGATACAGATGTGAGGGAAATAGAAGAAAAACTGCAACTATTCAGCCACCCTATAAACAGTTTACTTTTAAAAAACACCTAAGCCGAAAAATCAATATACTTTGACATTATATTAAATTAATAGTGACTATTCAGCCTATCTCTTATCTCACCCAACTCATTTAGTTTCTTAAGTATGGAGGATTATGAAGATAATTGGCCTGGCGATCATATGCTTAATTGTAATAACAGCTGTTTCCGGATGCATATCAGCAACGAAACAACCTTCTGTTTATGGGAACGAGACCGAGGCTACTGAATACAAGGGTATAGAACTAACTCCCATTAGCAATCAGGGTAATAATGCCATAAAAGGTACTCATTACATCGATCGAGATACTTACAGGCTGCAAATTGACGGATTAGTTGAAACACCGGTAAATCTCACCTATGACCAGATACTTGAGTACCCGTCAACCTCAAAGGTGCTTGATCTGAATTGTGTAGAAGGATGGGGCTTTACGGCAAAATGGACCGGGGTCCAGGTAGAGACACTTTTCAATGTTACGGGTGTTAATGAAAATGCCACTACTGTGATCTTTTATTCCGCTGATGGGTATTCTACATCCCATGACCTGGATTACCTGCTGGACAATAATATTATGGTCGCATACAAGATCAATGATGTAACCCTGCCTCCGGACAGGGGATTTCCACTGCAATTAGTAGCTGAGGACAAATATGGGTACAAATGGGGTAAATGGATCACCCACATCCAAATTACCAATACCGGGTACAAAGGATACTGGGAGACCAGGGGATACAGCAATAAAGCTGATGTGGGTGGACCAGCTTTCGAATGATGAAAACCATCCCAGGAACAAATATGTATCAACAAATACAATTATCCAACAAGGGGGTTTGAATAGATGAAAGATTATGATCTGATCGTAATAGGTACTGGTTCTGCGATGAACATTGTTAATGCAATGATTAACGCAGATCCTGATATAAAAATTGCAGTCATAGATAAGGATGAACCAGGGGGGATATGTCTTACAAGAGGATGTATACCATCTAAATTATTACTTTATCCTGCAGAGCTTATAAGGGAAATTGGGACTGCAGGGATATTTGGCATTGATGTGGAAATAAAGAACATTGATTTCAAGAATGTAATGGATAGAATGAGGAAACATGTCTTTGAAGATATTAACATGATACGTGAGGGACTTTCAGATGATGAGAACATAGATTATTATACGGAAGTGGCAGAATTCACTGCTCCTTATACATTAAAGGTAGGCAGCGAGACCATTACGTCAAAAATGATATTCCTCTGTACCGGTTCAAGAACTTTGATACCATCTGTTAAAGGATTAGATGAGGTGCAATATCTCACAAGCGATACAGTACTTGAAATGACCCAACTCCCTGAAAGTATTGCCATCATCGGCGGGGGTTACATAGCAGCAGAGTACGGCCATTTTTTTTCTGCAATGGGTTCTAAAGTAAGTATCATCGGTAGAAATTCTCAGTTCATTCCTGAAGAGGAGGTCGAGGTTTCAGCACTGGCAATGAGAGTAATGTCAAAACACATGAATCTGATCACGGGTCATGAAGTTATTGAAGTGCAAACGAGCAGTGATGGAAAGAAAAAGGTTGTTGCAAGGGACAGAAATAACGGTGAAGAGATCAGTGTGGAGGCTGAAGAAATTCTCATTGCTACCGGAAGAGGGCCAACTACAGATATATTACATCCTGAGAAGGGAGAAATAGATACTGACAGTAAAGGCTGGATCATAGTGAACGAATATCTTGAAACATCACAGCCCGACATCTGGGCACTGGGGGATGCCATAGGAAAGTATCTTTTCAAACATGTGGCAAACTATGAATCAACTATCGTGTATTATAATGCAGTTTTGCATAAGAATGTCAAGGTCGACTACCATGCAGTACCGCATGCGGTCTTTTCACACCCTGAAATTGCCAGCGTGGGATTACGGGAAAAGGAAGCCATTGAAAAGTATGGAGAAGACAAAATACTCATAGGTTTTAAGAAATATGAGGATACTGCCAAAGGCCAAGCTATGGATGCGAAGGGTTATTTTGTAAAGGTCATTGTGGAGGCGGGTACTAACAGGATCTTAGGAGCACATATCATTGGCCCGCATGCCTCAATCATTATCCACCAGATCATTCCACTTATGTATACTCCCGAACAGAGTGCAGGTCCTATTATGTATGGTATGGATATTCATCCGGCATTGAGCGAAGTTGTGTCAAGGGCATTCAATTCCCTGATGCCAGTTGCCCATTATCATCATATTCTTGAACATCACAATTGAGCAATGATCTCTGTTGAAACAATGGGCAGAACAACGAAATGAAAAGGATATCAATTAACGTCTTAAGTATCTCCTGTGACATCTCGCTCATCCAGGGATAAGAATACCAGGGCCGCTATCATTGATGGAATAAAGGATGCCAGCCCTATACAAGCTGTCCGACAATTACTGCCAGTAATATAATTTCCCATTCCTTTTCGATTTAGAGGTTTAATTGGCCTTCTTTTTTTCGAAATTTTGAATTAACGGACAGCCTGAAATGTTCCGGGCCTGTATAGAGCGATTTAAGGGAAGTATTGTATCCACTTCAAAAAGCATGGTATTTTGACCGGATTTACAGGATTGACAGGATATTGACGTTGCGGTATATCCTGTTGATCCTGTCAATCCTGTCTAATAATTTTTAAATTACCCTTAGATTTGAAATGGATACGAAGTATTCCCTATTTCCTCCCATAATTGTAATATGCGCCCGGAAGCTGACATGTCACACTAAAAACCCAATCAAATCTTTACCTAATCGTGTCTCTTTTCCCAACTCGGATATTATCTCTTCCTTGGATTTCCCTTCATTCCTTAACTCTTCAATCCTATCAATTATCTGGGGTTTGATTTCATAGTATTCATTGATGTCCTTCCTATGTCCCCATACATCGCCTTCCAGAAGGGCGATATTCTGCATTTCAAGGAACATCAAAGTTGATTTCGAGATAGTACTTATGTATGAAGTTGGGATGTGGATACCTTTCAGACCGGGACAAGTTTTAACCAATGTAAAAACATCTTTGTTTGAAGGTCTGAATGCCATGTGGACGATCTCTTCATTTCCAATTGTGGGAATTTCTTCTTTCGAACTTACAACTCTGATTTTCATATATTAACATTCTTCAACAAAAGTATTTAAAAGTACCGGTTTTTTCAAAATTTTGTAATATTAGAAGAAGGAAGCCGTACTAATCATTTTCCGTGCCAATTAATTAATTAATTTAAAGCAATATTTAAGGTATTGGGAGGGGGGAAGGTCTGAGGGGGATAAGAACCGGACCGAAACATCATTTTTAAAATCTGAAAATCTGACAGTTTAAAAAAACCTTGAAATTCCAAAACCTTATATATCGATAGTGCGAAATTGATATTAAGCGAAAATCCATTGGAAAAATAGTGTAATAATACTATAAAATAATTTGATTATTGCGAAATAATACAAATAATACATAGGTGAGGTAATATGGGTTATACATGCATATTTTTCGTAGATTCACGCTGCACAGCAAGTGTAAGTCATTATTTTCCAGATGAGACACACATTAATAGATATTGCCTTAGCCTGAATGCCCAAAATTGCCCCATCATACTGGTATACGTTACAAGACCTGGCGCATTTTCTGAAGGATGGTAGCACATCAGATATCCATATCTTCCAGCTTTGATCTCAATTCCTTGATCCGGTCCCGCAATGCAGCAGCTTCTTCAAATTCAAGCTGTTTGGCTGCCCTTTGCATCTTAGCTTCCAGATCGATGATCATATTCAATATCTCTTCTGCAGGCATATCTTCAAACAGTTCCGCCCCGATCCCTGCCTTCTTACCTGGTACGATGTCAGCCCTGATGGCCTTACTGATAGACCTGGGTGTGATGTGATGCTGCCTGTTATATTCCATCTGGATTTTTCTACGCCTGTTTGTCTCATCCACTGCCCTTTTAATGGAACCCGTGATATTATCAGCATACAGCACCACCTTGCCGTGTACATTCCTACTGGCACGGCCAATGGTCTGGATCAGGGATCGCTCAGAGCGCAGGAATCCTTCCTTATCAGCATCCAGGATGGCAACCAGGGCCACTTCTGGCAGGTCCAGCCCTTCCCTGAGCAGGTTGATGCCCACCAGCACATCGAACTCCCCCAACCGCAGGTCCCTGATAATCGCTACTCTCTCCAGGGTGTCGATGTCAGAGTGCATATACCTGGCCTTGGTATCAAGTTCAAGAAGATACTTGGTCAGGTCTTCTGCCATACGTTTTGTAAGAGTAGTGACCAGGACCCTAAAACCATTTTCAACAAAACGCCGTATCTCACCTACCAGGTCGTCCACCTGTCCCTCAACCGGCCGTATAACTACTTCCGGGTCTACCAGTCCTGTGGGCCTGATTATCTGCTCCACCACCCGGCTGCTGTGCTTCAGTTCGAAATCACCAGGGGTTGCCGAGACATATACAGACTGCCTGACCCTGTCATGGAACTCATCAATACGCAGCGGCCTGTTGTCATAAGCACTGGGCAGCCTGAAACCGTTGGACACCAGTGTGTCCTTACGGGCGCGGTCCCCGTTATGCATGCCTTTTACCTGGGGCAGGGTGACATGGCTTTCGTCAATAACCAAAATGTAATCGTCAGGGAAGAAATCAAGCAGGGTATAGGGTGGTTCACCAGGGGAACGATCATCCATATGGCGGCTGTAGTTCTCGATACCTTTGCAGTATCCGATCTCCTGCATCATCTCAATATCGAACCTTGTCCGTTGTTCCAGCCGCTGGGCTTCCAGCAGTTTCCCCTGGGAACGAAACAGGGCCAGGTTTTCCTCAAGTTCTGCTTCAATTGTAAATATGGCTTTTTCGATGGTCTCCACTGGCATAACATAATGCCTTGCCGGATATATGGCCACGCGTTCAAGTTCGTGCAATGTATAACCTGTAAGCGGGTCGAACTCAGATATCCGTTCCACCTCGTCACCGAACAGTTCGATGCGCACCCCTGAATCAGACATGGCAGGGAAGACCTCAACAGTGTCACCCCTGACCCTGAATACTCCTTGTGTAAAGTCTACATCATTACGTTCGTACTGGATGTCCACCAGTCCACCCTGGATGTCCTTTCTGTCTATGGTCTGTCCCACTTCGATCATTAAGGTCATCTGCCGCCATTCTTTAGGACTGCCCAGGCCATATATGCAGGATACGCTGGCTACCACGATCACATCTTGCCGCTCCATCAGTGACCGGGTGGCGGCCAGCCTGAGCCTGTCGATCTCTTTGTTGATGCTGGCGTCTTTTTCAATATATGTATCAGTAGCAGGTATGTATGCTTCGGGCTGGTAGTAATCGTAATAGCTGACAAAGTATTCCACGGCATTGTCTGGGAAGAATTCCTTGAACTCGCTGTATAGCTGGGCAGCAAGGGTCTTGTTATGGGCGATGACCAGGGTGGGGCGCTGTACCTTTTCGATCATTTTGGCAATGGTGAAGGTCTTGCCTGAACCTGTAACTCCAAGCAGGGTCTGGTGGCGTTTCCCTGCGATGATGCCTTCTGAGAGTGACTTGATGGCAGGACCCTGGTCTCCTGTGGGTCCGAAATCTGATACTACATGGAATTGAGGCATTGGCCAGATGTATGTAAGGGAGTAGTATTAAAAGGATGGAGGTATGATGTATTAATGAAGTACTCATGCTGTTTAAAACAAGGATCAATCTCTGTTCAATGAAAATGACCCATCACTATTTTTAGTCACCAATTTTTTCTGGATCATGGATTCCACATGCTTTTCAATATCGTCAACACCAAAATTTCGATTAAGATCCTCAACAGTAGCACTTCCTGACTCCAAACGGTCGAGTATCATTTGCGATAGCATATCGCTGTATGCTGTATCATGGAATTCATCGAAAAATGGAATGACGATAGAGTAACGCTCCACAACTTCTTCAAGCCCGTTGAAGAAAAATGCAACCCATGCAGCACTCATATTGTTGTCATTTTGCCAGGTGATTTCGTCACGTATTTGGTTAAAATCCAGACCTTGTAAGAACAACAGATACATATCTTCACGGTCGCGTTCCCTTGAGGTGATACTCTTGAAGATGAAAATATCCTCCAAGGATATCATGTTGATCGAAACCCGATCCATCGAAAACAGGTTTGTAGCACGGTCTGCCATTGCATCGGATAGTTTTAATCCGCCGCATACTACATTCACGAATATATCCCATCTAAAACCGTCCTTGTTTTCCATAATCGCACTCGCTTGCATCTGTTTATATGGTCCGCGAATAGCGGGAACCGAGTAACCCATTTGTGCCAGTGCAGATTTTAACAGGTTCATGTCGTTTTCTGACCTGACCACTACATCGATGTCTTTGGTAGCATCTTTCAAGTTTTGGAAACTCATGGAGCCGCCGCCAATGAGGTAGAGTTTTATATGTTCTGTCAGCACCCCATCAAGTTTATCAATTTCATTTTTCAGGTATTTGCGGTCAAACATATCCTCACACCACCATGCTGCTGAACAGGTCCATATACTCACTCCATGGAAGCACAGCATCACTGTTTTTCTTTTTTGTTCTTAGATATTCCAGAAGTGACTCTATGTGTTTTTCCATGTTATAATACCTGCCTGTGTTCAACAGGTCTGTTGCACCGGATCGGGTGGCAAGGGCCAAGGCATAGGAATTGTAGGTCGGGTTTTGCGGGTCTATGAGTATCGTGTGGATGATGTGGTCTTCTAACCTCATCCTCCGTTTGGTGTGGAAATAATATCGTGTTGTAGTTATGATTTGAAGGTTGTATCTGGAGAATACTGTTGTTGCAGTCGGCTGTATATCCTTTTCGCCGGTGTGTCCCGGATCGGTCTGTGTCTTGAACAGGAATTCGGGACCGCGCTGCCAGAGTATGATCGCATCGTCTGCAATGTCACGGAGACGTTGGTTTGCTGCATAGCGCCAGTAGTTGTTTACAAGATCCACTGTATGACGATGGCGTTTGTTCAGTGCGAATCGTCCTTTTTCTCTGAGCACTATGCCGTATCCGGATAGTTTTGTGAGTGCTGTCGAAACTGTGTGACGGTTTAGTCCGGTCATTGCGGCGGTGTCTGTGATGTTATGGGGCTGTGTCAGTGCACCCAGGACTTCCATTGAGGAATTGGTAAATAGGTTTTCCACCGGCAGTCGCGGGTATTCTTTGAGGATATCTTCTAGTGAGCGTGCATGGAGTGTGTTTGGGCGTTTGACAAGTACTTTTTTGCCGTCTCTTTGTTTTTCGGCAAGTCCTTCTGCTACAAGTGAAGATACGGCTGTAGATATTGTAGAGTGGTCAAGTCCGAGCATGTCGGCTAACTTGGATATGGAGGCGGGTCTTTTTAGTTCCTTGAATATTGTGAGGGCGGTGAGATATGGCATATTGGATAAATATGTCAAAATGATATATATATGTTGTTGGGATTTTTATACAAAGGTGTGAATGATCAAGTTCTCTGCATTGATCCGGCATAAAGTCTATTCCACGCCCCCGTCTTTTAGTATCGACACCATGTACATCCATGCCATGAATGCGTTTTTGAGCGAAAAAAGAAAATGCATGGAACTTTATACGGATCAGACATCATATATAAAGATGAGATTATGGATCTAATAACAGCAGTCATTGCACTTTCCATCACTGGGATGTTGGTCGGGCTTGCCAGCGGGCTGCTCGGTCTTGGTGGGTGTTTTATTATGGTCCCTGTGCTGTACTGGGTCTATACATCTATGGGATTTTCATCTGATATTGCAATTAGGGTAGCTTTCGGGACGAACCTGCTTGTTGTGCTGTCAACAGTGATGAGCAGTGCCTTTGGTCATAATAAGATGGGTACGGTCTGGTGGAGGGCAGCCATCTTTATTGGTATCGCAGGTGCAATCGGAGCAGTGATCGGAGCTACTATAGCTTCACATCTCCCAGGTGAAGTGTTAAAGATAATTTTTGTTCTTGGAATTCTTGCAGGTGCGTTTCGGATGGTCACTATAAAACCACCAAAACTGGAACAAGAGCCTGAGGATAATCCCGTTCTATGGGCAGCATGGGGTTTCCCGATCGGCATTGTTGGCGGTATGATAGGGATCGGTGGAGGTATATTGATGATCCCTGTAATGATACTTGTACTAAAATTTAAAATGCACCAGGCTGTTGGGACATCGGCTGCCATTATGATATTTACCAGTATTGGGGGGGTGTTCGGTTATATCATTAATGGACTTGGAGTTGAGGGGATCCCGCCTCACTCGATCGGATATGTTAACCTTACTTCATGGCTTGTGCTCGCAGTTACGAGTGTACCGATGGCACAAGTAGGTGTAATAGTGGCTCATAAGCTGCCAGCAAAGCAGTTGAAGTATATTTTCATTGCTCTAATGATATATATGAGCCTGAAGATGATCGGAGTATTCGGCTGGCTTGGACTGCCGATATAATTCTATTAAAGCTGCTGACTACTCTCCTGAACCCTGAGCAAGATATCAGGATATAGCCCCTCTTCGTCAAAATAAAATCAAAGCACCATCATTAAACCTTCTTCTTTTTCGAATCTGTTCTACAACTATTTAATCCTGATTGACTTTAAGTGTACACTCCCTCCCAAATACTTGCAATTGAACAGCCCCACAATGCTTTTTTGCAAATCCATGCAGTGCACCTGTTTTTGACCGAAAAAAGAAAATGCATGGCACTGCGTGCTCCCCATATGTGTGGGGATTAAATGACTCACATATATATGAATAATCTATATAGAATGTGTATTTACTATAGATATTATGGTGAAATAACAGATATATGTGAATGATCTATATATAAAATATATTCCCCACAGGCGTGGAGATGAACAGTAGGCTCGATGAATCAGGAAACAACCCCCCGTAAGGTGGGGTAGTTCACAAAAGGTGAGAATACTATAATAGGTGGGATATGTTTTTAGAATTATCAATTACAACTGATTATTTTAAAGATACCGGAAATCCTGAACCATATCTTAAAAAGATATCTAAAGCCGGATTCACACATATTCATTGGTGTCATGAATATAATACTGATTTTATTTATTCTGAATACGATATAAATAAAATAATAATGTGGTTAGAAAAATACAATCTTAAAGTGTTAGATTTACATGCTTCAGAGGGGGTCAACAATAATTGGATTTCTGAAGATGAATCTCTTAGAATGGCCGGCGTTGAACTCGTTAAGAATAGGATTTATATGGCAAATAAATTATCTTGTGACGTGATAATTCTACATTTTAAGCGTGCGCCGAATAATGAATCTGAAAAATACATATATTGGGATATATTACGCAAATCATTAAATGAGATAAAACCGTATGCCTGGAAGCATAATATAAAAATCGCTTTAGAAAATTATATGAATGATGATTATACAGAAATAATAAGACTTTTTTCTGAATACGATTCAAGTTTTCTGGGGTTATGTTACGATTCAGGTCATGGGAACATCGGGGATGGATTGAAAATGCTTGAAAAACTAAAAGATCGTTTGATTTCAATCCATCTTCGTGACAACGATGGGAAAACAGATCAGCATAAACTCCCTTTTTCAGGTACGGTCGAATGGGACAAACTAGCAGAAATTTTAGACAGATCATCATACACAAAATGTATTAGCATGGAAGTAAGTATGAAAAATTCGAATATTTCAAATGAAGTGGTTTTCCTTTCGAATGCATATGCGACCGGAGTGAAGCTTTCGAAAAAGTTAGGTAGAGTAAAGAGGCCTTATGGCCTTCCCCTCCTCGTCAATTGTTGTGACGGCATACCCAACCGCAGCAGAGCTGCATGGGTCTAGTTATTAAGATAAAATCAAACCCACATCAGTAAACCTTCTTTTTTTTCGAGTTAGTTCTACAATTATTTAATCCCGCTTGACTTTAAGTATCCACTCTCTCTCAAATACTTACAATTTAACATCCCCATAATGCTTTTTTGCTCATCCATGCCATGCACCCGTTTTTGAGCGAAAAAAGAAAAAGCATGGAATTGCGTGTTCCCCACATGCGTGGGGATCCTACTTCCGGCCCCAAGCAAGCTGTCCAACAATTCAAAGTCCGAAGAAAAAGTAGGTAGACCAGGGCTTTAAATCGAAAAAGAAGCAGGAAAATTATTACTTGCAGTAATTGTTAGACAACATACCTAAACCAAACCTTTATGGATAATCGGTAAATGGTTGTTAATGATGCAAACTGAAATATCCATCATAATACCCACACTCAACGAAAAAAAATATCTGGATATAACACTTAAAGCACTGGTAAACCAGAATACTAATGTCCCGTATGAAATAATTGTATCAGACGGCGGCAGTGATGATAGCACCATTGGAATTGCAAAACTCTACACTGATAAGGTGATTCACTGCAAAGAGGTTGGTATAGGATATGGCAGACACTTTGGTGCATTAAACGCATCTGATAGCAGCAAGTACTTCGTGTTTGTTGACTCAGATACAATACTGCCTAGCTATTTTCTTGCCTGGATGTATGATCGGTTCATGAACAATCCTGGTGTTGTTGCCTTTTCGACACATTTCGATTTCTCTGAACAGTCGCAGCAGTTGAAGCTCGCAGAACAGGTTTCGAACCATTATTTTGAAATGCGGGACAAACTGTTCACGACAACACTCCCAGGATTCATCACTTGTGTGCGCAAAGATTCTTACTTTAAATGTGGAGGCTACCGCAATGTCTTGCTTGAAGATGTGGATTTTAGCAGGCGGATCTGCAAGGAAGGTGAATTGAGATATTACAAGGATATCACGGTTATAAATTCATCCAGGCGGCTTGAAAATATGGGACTTATTGGAACTATATACTACTATGCCCAACTTGATATTGGAAGAAAAATCGATTCTACAATTGTTGATAAGATTACAAACAAACTCGGTATTGCAGACCTTCGGGAATATATCGGCATACGTGAGTGACCGGACTTAATAAAAATTTATATGTAATCGGTTAAGGTATACAATCGACAATTTTATAACACTTTGATATAATTTTTCTTTGTGTGAGGGAATGCTTTATAGTAAAAAAGATACAACAATCAGAAAGACCAAATATAATAGAAGAAGAACTCAACAGACTTTTTTCAGTAGAATGGCTCAGGAAAGCCACTAAAGAAAGGGGATTTGTAATCTTTTAAATCCTCTCTTTCACTTCTTCATAGAACTCACACCATTCATCGAAGTCGCAGCCCGAGTTCCACGGCATAGCATCCCGAAATTCCAGCACCAGATCGTAGTATTCCTGCGGCATCCAGTGTGCCTTGAAGTCGAACTGGTCAAAGTCGCCCCAATCCTCAAGAGTGGTAAGCGGCTGCATCCCGTGCTTAAGCCCTACCTCAAATAGGCTGGTGCCCGGGTATGGTACAAAGAACGATAGCAGTATATCCATGTGTTCCAGCCGGTCCTGTTCGCCGTACACACAGATCATCCTGTGGATGGCTTCCAGTGTTCTCTTTATCTCATCCCGCGTGTCCATACCCGGGATGCCAACCATAAAAGAAGAACGTACGTCTATATTGTGCCTGATGCATTTGCGGGTGCAAATCTCAATGTGCTCCACTTTTGCGCCCTTGTTCATGGCATCAAGGGCCTCCTGGCTTCCGCTCTCTGTGCCTATGAACACTTCGCAAACACCTGCCTTCCGGGCAAGGGCCAGCACTTCGTCATCCAGCCGGGACAGTTGCTCCATCCTGCCATTGACGCTGGTCAGGCGCAGCCCCAGGTCCTTGTCGATGAGCAGGCGGCACAGTTCCTTTACCCGCCCCATGTTCAGGAAAAAGTCGCTGTCACGTATCATGAATGTGTCGATGTTGTAGGTCGTGGACAGGTATTCCAGTTCTGATGCTACGGTTTCGGGCATAAGCCCTGTCCAGCGTCTGCCGCAGAAGATCGGCTCTGAGCAGAAGTTGCAGCCTGCTGCACAGCCCTGGCTGATGTAGTAGTCAAGGCAGCGTTTGCCGAACTTGTAGTCTTTGACGTGGCTCTCTACATCGATCATGTCGTAAGGGATGGGGGGAAATAGGTTCAGGTCAGTAAATTCCTGGTCCGGGTTTGTGATGATGTGGCCGTCCTGTTTGTAGGATATACCGGCCACCCCATCCAGGGGTTGGTTCTCGTGAAGCCGTTGCACTACTTCCTTGAATGTGAGTTCACCCTGCCCCCTGACCACGATATCTATGAAGGGGTTTTGCAGTGTCTGGTCGGGCTGGGTGGACGGGTGGTACCCGCCCCAGATGATTGGCAGGTCAGGATAGTGCTCCCTGACGGCGGCGCATACATTGAGGCCGTCCCTGATCTGGTAGCAGGTCATGCTGCTTACAGCAAGGCACAGGGCGCCCTGGCAGGCATCTAGTATCTGCCTGGTATAATCGGGATCGGTCACGGAGTTGACGATGCGGATGTTAAAGTCGTGCCTGACCATGCGGGCCAGTGCAAGGAGGGAGAGGGGGACATTGATGAGCGGGACCTGAAGGGATGTGGTCTTCTTGTTGAGTATGGCTACCTGGTGTTTTACTGGCATTGGGTTAAATAATAGAATTGTGGGTTTGTGGGAAGACATTAAGATCACGATTTTTTAAGGAGAGTAGGATGAGGTGAAGGATAAAGATTACTGTATTGTTTGGAGAACTTGCCGAAAAGGGTGTGATGTTTACAAAGACATCGATGGAGAACTTAACCGATCACGCATGAATAAAAATTGTCCCCTCAAAACCCATGCGAGATATTGGATTCCAAGTTTGGAAGATGGTAGTCTTTTTTGAAGATCGACACCTTACCGCACTCGTAAAAGTCATGGAGGACATAGCTAATAAATCCTAACATGCAGCAGACCGCTTGAGGATTATGATACTTAAAAGATAAAACCTGCCTTAGTGCAGGTTCCCGTCTTCGTTCAACGCACCCAGCATCTCTATGATCGAATACGCAGCGCGGGTTATGCCCATACTCCGGCTATCCGTATCCGTGCCAGCCAGATACAGGTTTTTGATCGGTGTCCTTATATCTGCGATTTTTCCATTAATGGTGATAGCTGCTTTTTCAGGAATTGTGATCTGTTCATGCTGCATTTCAACATGTCTTTCTATGGATGGCAGGGCACGGTAAACAGTATCATACGCCTTCTTTATAACTGAATCTTCTGATTTGTCATCATCCATCACAAACCCGAACCCTACGAGCTGTTTTCCTTTTGGTGCAAGAGATAAGTCGAAATTACTTATCGGCATTGCCCAGTATGGGGTGTCCTTGAACCATACTTCAGAACCCATATAGTTGAACTCGTCCATCTTCCTGTCAAGACCTAACCAGACAGTCAGGCTCTTGGTCTGGACAATTCCGCCAAGATAGTTAATATAAGATATTGGCAGATCTTCAACAATATCAGGCAGGTTCTTTGCAAAACCTGTATAGACCACAAGATCGGCATAGTAAGCCTGGTCCGCTTCTACACCTATGACCCTCCCCTCATTTGTGAGGATGCGTTTTACCTCACACTGAGTCTGCATCTCAACCGTTTCCGGAAGGGAGTAGAGAACAGCATTTAACACTGATTTGAGCCCTTTGCGCGGATACCCTTGAGCTTGGGCAGTATCACTATTAGCTGCAAACCTACTGATCGATGCAAGCGAGATTGGAACAGTGCTTTTGATCTGAATTGATGATCCCAGTATCCCTGACAATCTTAACCCCAATGATGTATGAAGATTGGAGCGTAATATGGACTGAAGAATAGATTCAGTATGTTGCGGCATTTCTTTTGGCCCCACAATACTTTCAAAATGCTCCTGTGTGACACTATCGCGTATGAAACTGCTGCCGGTCAGCATCCTGTGAACAGATGTCTCCTTCATAGATTTCCCTGACAGGAAATATGATATTGCGTTGACAAGATCATATGTATCCTTTGACAGGGTACGCGGCAGTGAATCATACACTGATTGTTTAGAGAGGTCTATACCAAAAGTTGATAGTGTAAGAGCTTTTGTAGCTGCCTGTGACAGCACAAGCCTGTCTTTTTTTGGAAGAATGTCGTATGTGATAAAATCCTTCAAGTTCGATGGGACCTTCTGGAAACTGTCTTCTGTTCTGATGAAATAATTCCCATAATCCTCAAACACTGGCATGTAATTAAAATAGTTCTCCATCAGCCTCTTCAATGGTCCAACTGCAAGATGCGTGATGGCATGGGGACCGGTATCGACCTGATAATCATCCACCATGTAACTATTGCAATTTCCGCCTACATGCCCCGTTTTTTCGAGCACCAACACTCTTTTACCATGCTTTGACAGTGTGAGCGCAGCCAGAAGTCCGCTAATCCCCGCACCTACAACTATAACGTCATACTTATTCATTTTTTTATTCCACTTTAATGAGATGTGTCTTGCTCAAATATTTCGGGCACAATGCAACCTATAACTCTATTCTGTTAGTTTCATATGTACACCCAAAAGGTAAAAGTTGCTTAACTACTTGTCCGTTATTTGGGGTGCACTCCACGATACCGCATAGATTCAATCTTGCTGCTCTCTCTTATTGCAATAAATATCTCCCGAAAATATCTAGATCCTTACGTTATTCTTCGGCTGCATCCTTGAATGTTTGGAAGGTATTTTCCCCCTCTTTTGTGATCTCAATAAATGATGAGCGTCCTTTTCCCTTTTTGACTATCCATTCTTTGTCTTCGAGTTTCTCAAAGTACTGCCTTTTGGCCCTGGCATATCCTTTTTTTGTAACTTCTTTTCGCTTGCCACTGCCTGAAGTGACGTCTTTGAGCAGTCCTTTTTCTTCAAGGGCGAAGATGTAATCTTTTTGTTTTATCCTGCCGCCGTTTTCAAAGAGCACTGCGAGTGCCCTGATAAGGTCATCATCTGGCGGCTCGATTGTATATATGGGAATCTGTAATATTTCCTTGATACCGCTTGTGACTCCCCTTATCTCGCCATCAGTGGTCTCGGGGAGTTCGATGTTGTATTCTTCTGCCCGCACATAGTAGGGTGTGGCACCGTACATAAGGGCGGCCAGTGTGCCGGCTACGGCTGATAGTTTGCTGCCTGATGAGAGGTTGATGTAGACGAAGTTGCCTGCAGACTTTTCACGGCGCACGAGTTCGCAGAGTAGGGACATGGTCTTCTGGAAATCCCAGATCGGGCATTCGAGTATTTTGAGTTCTTCTTCAGGGATGAGCCTGGTTATCCTGCGGGTGAGTTCGTCAAGATAGAGGAGGCCTTGTTTGCTTTCTTTTGGGTTTTTTATGAGGTAAATCCTGTCTGCACCGATTTTTTTTATGGCCAGCTCGATGCGGTCTATCTCATAGCCCATGGGTGCGATGTGCACTTTCTTATGTCCTGTGAGTTCCATGTTTGTCAGGTTTGTAACATTTGTTGCGTTACTAATAAATGTAACGGCAGCAAAGTGAAGTATATCGAGGGCGATACTGTAATAGTTATATATGATAATTGAATAATACTTTCACCCCGCTATGATTAAATTTATAATGAATGGGGTGGTTGACAGTATGGAAAAACCGCGGATGAACGCAGATGAACGCAGATATACCCAACTCCTGCGGAGTTGGGTGCCTGCTGCCAAGGTATAGTAGGGATGGCGGCGGTGGGCTGGAGAAGTAAATGGAGAATAATATGCTAAATAAAACAGAAATGATTTTCAAAAAGGGGAGCGTAGAAATCAATGAGTAATTCTTCAATTGAAGTCAATTTTCCTAAACTTAATCATTTCTGGATGGATTCTGGACTATTGGGCTTATATGAAATTGCAAAAAAAGAACATCCTGAATATCTAGATGTTGAAATGGAGCTTAAGGATGATGGTGTTTTGTTCAAGGGAACTGAATCAAATCTGGATTCTTTTTTCAATCAAACTTATGACTCTCTTTTGTCTGAATATTACAATACATCTACAGAAAAACAAAGAGATGAAAATGCTGGATTTTATTATAATTCATTAGAGGATAAATTTGTTCGTTTTCCAAAAGTAAAATCAATGGGTATTGCAGGAGTAATTTTCAATAAGGCCCCTAGAAAGACAAAAAAACAAGTGAAATATGTAACCAAAGAATTTGTGGAATCTGGTAAAAATGTCAAAAGAAAAGTTCTTCCTGATGAGTGTGCACATTTACAGAATCGGTTTGATGAATTTATTTCCAATAATAATTTAAAGATAGGTTCTTCTAATTTGCTCATAGACGGACGTAATGCAATACAGCCAAAAGTTGAAATAAATGTGAAACCTGACAAGGGGAAAGGAAATTGTTTCATGTGTGGTGAAGCATCACATTCATTAAGTGAAATAGGTGGTACAGTGTACCCAATGATTTCAGGATCTTCTGGTGCACTATCATTCAATTCGATTGCCAGCAAACCTGAAAAAGTTTGTTGGAAATGTAATTTCATTGGTAAATTTGTACCAGTTAACGGTTTTTATTCGATGAATGGTGGAGATAATCATATATATTTCCCATATTCGACAAGTTTAAAAAAGATGGATGAGATTTATGAAAGTTTTCAACCAATCAAAATCGATGACCCGAAACTATTTACTAATTTTGACAATCGGTTAGGTGGTTATTTTCCAAAACAATTTGAGCAATTTTTTGCATTTCTCTATACGTTATATAAAATTAAATTATCGAAAGATACAACAAAAGAGGATGAAAGTGAACTTGATTTTGGTAAGCTTTATGGTATCACACTTTCCACAGCACCACTAGACTTTTTTGTGATGCATACCGAACCCCTTGGTGATACTCACATGGGTAAAATGATTTGGCCATTCCAAGATTCGATCTATCTATTTAGATTATTAAATCATATAGAGAAAAATGAGATCAATATGAAAGAGGTTATGAGATTATTGATTGATTTCGAGCAGAAAAACGAAAACCGAACTATTGTGAGGAATCGAATTTGTGAGCGAATACTCAAAAAACAGAGTGTTGTAGAACTTATGGAACAGCACGTTTTCAGGATTAATAAATCAAAACCACAATACATCAAACCATTAAATGATTTTATTATACTATATGAGAAAGTATTAAAGGAAGGTGAAACAGGAATGGATCAGGCAACTATTGACACAGCCGTTAGTTTAGGTAAGACAATTGGAATAAGTATCAGCCATAGCGGAAGAAAAGGTAAAGGCGATCTTTTCAAGTTAAGGAAAGCAAGGAAACCAGAAGATTTTTTGAATGAAATTAATAGAATTCAAATGAAATATGATGCACTGATAACAGCTGACCTATACAACAAAGGTCAAGATTTTATAGATAATTTTACTGAATTCAAACATTTTTGCATGATTGCTGCATTGAATACATTTAATGCTGGAAATCGACAAAACCAAACAACAGAGACCACTACAAACTAAGGAGGATACAATATGAAAACTGCAAAAGCATTAACTTTGACTTATTTAACGCCTGTATCGTTCGCTTCATTGAATGGATCAGATAAAGAAGCAGACAATATCTCAAGTATCAAAAAAATATCTGTAGGAACAGAACAATTACCCTATGTTTCTTCTCAAGCTGTTAGAAGGGCATTGCGAAATCAACTCGAAGTGTTGAATAGAACACTTTCTGAAGGTGTATCTGCATCTCAAGCAAAAGGAGCAGCAACAACCGAGCAAAAACCAGCAGAATACATTGATGACGATTTATTTGGTTATATGGGAACAGAGACAGGATCCGATGGATCAAAAGGAAAATCAACTAAACGCACTTCTGTGGTACGCGTTTCTCCTTTAATCGCTCAAAATCCCTACATGGGTGATCTTGATTTTGGCACAAATTACATGGGTGTAAAAGCCGGTGGGGATCCGAATATTTTTGAAACCGAAATTCATTCAGGTATGTACAGGGGAACAATTCTCATTGAACTTGATAGAGTTGGTTCTGGAGATGGTTTTGACAAAGACAAAGAGATCGATAATAAAGAAAAAGCTGCACGAGTGAAGGATTTGCTTACAGCAATAAAAAATCTATGGGCATCAGGCAGACAAACCCGATTTTTGGCAGATATTTCACCAAAGTTTGTTGCAGCTGCCATGTTAAAAACAAAAAATCCGATATTCCTTGAAAGTGTTCAGGTAAAAGGCAATCTGTTGAACACAGAGATGATCAAAGAGACTTTGAGCGATTACAGTGCAGAAACTGTAGCATCTGTAATTGGAATGCGTAATGGTGTTTTTGTGGGTGAGGTAGATAATTCGAAATCCATCGGAGATGCTTTTGATGAGATGAAAAACTGGATTGACGAATATTATAGATAGAGGTTATCATGTTCCTTTTTTCAATCAAAGGTCATGCAATTACAGCATCATTTCGTGTGCCTGAAACACATACATTCCATAAAACTCTGCCATTGCCTCCAAAAACTGCAATCATTGGAATGCTGGGGGCAGCAATTGGCTTGAATTTAGAAGATGCACATGAATATGCAGAACAAAATGAAATTTTGGTTGGGGTATATGGTACGCATAAAGGAATGATGAAAGACCTTTGGAATTACAGGAAAATCACTGGCAAAGAAAAAAACTATTCATACGAGGATATTAAATCTCGAAGACACTACAGCATTCTTATTCGGGAATATCTATATCACAATGACTTTGTAATCTCGTTTGGTTCACAAAATAAAGAGCCGCTTGAAAAATTGAGGACGGCTTTTTTATCACCTGTTTATCCGATTACAGCAGGAAATAGTGACGATCTTTTGAAGATTATCCAAATAACAGACATTTCAATTGTCAAATCTGAAAAACTCAGCCAATTCGAACACACAGTACTACCTGAGGATATATCAAAGTCTTGCAAGCATAATATTGATTTTGATAATCTTCCTATTACCCAAACCGTCTACACCCCACAAGTATTTCGTTTACCAACAAAATTCACATTTGATGGTGATGAGCGAAGAGTTGCCGAACGCAAGCCATTCACATTTATTAGTTCATCTGTGAATGTTGAAACACCAATAGACGGCTATACTGTCGAAGGAAACAACATAGTGTTACAATGAATCCAATTATCTGGGGAAAGACTGATCAATCCTATGATGAACACATAACTAAAGCATATGGTGCGTGGAAAGATACAGTAACTGCTAAAAAGAATCTGATTCAAAGATTTTGTAATGAATTTGGATTTAGTGAGGAGCGTTTTTTAAAAAGCTCACTTTTAACAGTAGTACTACATGACATTGGCAAGAATACCGCAATTTTTCAGGAAATGATTGATGTCAGTCGGAAAGGAAAACGGTTTGACTATAGTAAAAATTATAGACACGAGTTAGTCTCTTTTCTTTATGCCATTGCCGGAAATATAGCATTGTCAAAACAAGAACATGGACAGCTAATCGGAAATATTCCACTTGAAGCATTAGTAATACTTGGGCACCATAAGAAAATTAATCCAACAATGGCTTCATTTGATAGAGAAAGTCGTAGTAAAAAACCCTCTATTAATATGGAAGGGGCTAAGAGTGCATTGCTATTAGCAAAAAATATTTTCATAGAGGAAGGATATAAATTTCCTGAACAACTTTTTGAATTCAATGCAAAAGATGATCCGTATGAGAGGGCATTTATATTCCTCAATAATCATTTTCCAAAAATGGTACAAAACGAAACCAAACCCGTATATGAATCAATTAGACCTACCTATTTGCTGTTAAAAGCGATTCTCCATTATGCTGATTGGCATGGTTCAGCCGGAATTAATATCAACTATTCTTTAAAAGCACATGCAGATGATTTATTCAATGAGATTGAAAAACGATGCGTAGAAAAAGAGATTAAATTTTATGGACTCCTACCGTTTCAGGACGAATGTGCAAATACATCCGGTCACATCATTGCAGTAGCACCAACAGGAAGCGGGAAAACAGAAGCATCTCTTTTATGGGCGTTGAATAATTTGCAAGATTTGGGTGGAGGAAAGCTTATCTATCTTTTGCCAACCATGGTAACCGCAAACAGCATATTCGAAAGACTGGAAGATTATTTTGGAAAAGGAAACGTTGGGCTCACGCACTCAACAGCGACTTTTATGTTTCAGGATGAAGATGAAAATACGAATGAAATGCGAAATGTCCTTTTTGATAAAACGTTTATAAAACCAGCGACAGTAGCCACAATAGATCAGCTATTGGCAACTGGATTTAACACTGGAAAATGGACATTGATAGAAGCAAATGCTGCAAATAGCGTAATAATTATTGACGAAATTCATTCTTATGATTTCTGGACATTGGGTCTAATTATGGAATCAATTAAGCACTTTTCTGATTCGGGAACCAGGTTCATGCTGATGAGTGCGACCTTGCCAGAATATCTAATCAACTTATTTTCGGATGCACTTCCAGATGTGAATGTCATACGTGATGAAACCCTGTTGAAATCATCTCGAAATCGCTATAAAACTTTTGATAAATACATAGATGATGCAATTCCTGAAATTGAGCAATCAGTGAAAGATGGGAACAAAACGCTTGTTGTCGTCAATAATGTGGCTAAGTGTCAAGAACTGTATGGGATACTGGAACCCTTAAATCCAATTTGTTATCATTCAAAATTCATCTTAAAAGATAGGATGGAAAAAGAGAAGCAAATTGATGATTCCAAGCTTATGATTGCAACCCAGGTTGTAGAAGTATCACTAGACATTGATTTTGACGTTATGTTCACCGAATGTGCGCCACCAGATGCGATTGCTCAGAGGGCAGGTCGGGTAAATCGAAGGCGGACGAAGTCAGACAGTTATGTGTTCATATATGAACCATCAAAAACGTCTAAACTAATTTATGATTCAGATTCGAGTGGACTATTAGAACAGTCGTTTCAGGCATTTGAAAATTCACCTGAAGAAATAACTGAGTCCAATCTCATAGAAATTGTTGAAAATATATATTCAGATATTGATATTATATCTGAAGACAATTTCAAACGTGCAAGTGAGCAATATTCAAAGACACAAGAAAGGCTTAAAGGAATTTTTGATAATCCAAATAGAGACAATCTAAATGAAATTACAAGAAAAACTGAATATCGCCAGCTTCCAGTAATACCTTCATCATTCAAAGATGAAGTATTATCTTTGCCACCTTCGAAACGCCGATTATACGAAGTAAAGATGCCTTACTGGTACGTAATGAAACACAAAGAACAAGACGGTATTTTCTGTGACATGGAATATGATTCAAATATTGGAGCCCAATTCATAGAGGATACTGAAGTCTCAACCATGATAATATGATCCTCCAAACCTTCACCCTAACCCTCGCCTCCTCCCGCCCAATCCGCGCCTCAGCCTCCCAGCTCCGCGGCTTTTTCGCAACCAAGTTCAACGAATACACCCTCCTCCACCAGCACAACACCGACCGCCTCATCTACCGCTACCCCCTTGTCCAGTACAAAATAATCGAAGGCACCCCTACCGTCATAGGCATCAACGAGGGCGCCGAGGTCCTGAAAGAAATATACGACCAGTACGACGAAATAAACCTGAACGGCAATATCTATGAGATCATGGAGCGGGGCATCTCGGTAAGGAACCAGGAGTTCGGCCTGACCGACAAGATGCACCATTACCGCTTCGCTACGCCATGGTTCGCCCTCAACCAGGAGAACTACAAACGGTTCTACCTGGCCGGCGACAAAGCCGAACGAAACGAACTGCTGAGTAAAACCCTCACCGGAAACATACTCTCAATGTCCAAATCACTGGACTACCAGGTCCCTGAAAGGATAAACTGCGCGACAGATGTTAGGATACGCAAAGGCAGGCAGAAGGACACCAACATAATGACATTCACCGGGACCTTTTCGGTTAATTTCCTCATTCCTGAGTATCTCGGTTTGGGCAAATCGGTATCCAGGGGGTTCGGGGCTGTGGAGGCGCGGCAGTGAACATTTGTATCCGGTGGCACCTGCCGAAACAATAATGTGCACCAAAGTTAACATATATGATAACTACGGTGGTTAAAAATGTCAGAGAAATTTCAACTGCTGAACAAACTTGCAGGCAAGAGCAGCACCTTCAGCGTTAAAGAAGTGCAGGAAATCAGTAACCTTAGCCCAGGCAGCCTGAAAGTCCTGCTGTACCGCATGGAAAAAGAAGGGTGGGTCGAACGGATAGAAAAAGGCAAATATCTTATCATTCCCCTGGGCGCAGAAAAGGGCAGATACACTATAAATGAATTCGTGATCGGATATGAGTTAGTCAAAAATGCGGGAATTGCCTACTGGAGTGCCCTCAACTACCACGGGTTCACCGAACAGATACCAAACACAGTCTTTATCCAAACCACATCAAGAAAAAAAGAACTAAAATTAGAGATATTTGGCGTCAGGTACCGGATAGTCAGGATAACTGAAAAAAAGTTCTTCGGCCTGCAGAAAATATGGATCGATAATGCAGAATTATGGATAACAGACCCTGAAAAAACTATAGCAGACTGCCTTGACAAACCCCAATATTGCGGCGGTATCGTGGAAGTTGCCAAAGCACTGCAAAATGAAGATGAAATTGACCTGGACAAAGTTATAGAATATGCAATAAGGATGGAGAATTCTGCAATCCTGAAAAGACTCGGCAGTCTTTGTGACAGACTGGCGATACCGGTAAAAATACCGCAGGACTATCTGGCCAAAGGCTACCCCCTGCTTGACCCGTCAATTCACAAAAAAGGAAACACAAACCAGAAATGGAAAATAATTGAAAATGTGGATGAGAAAATAATTGGTACATTAGAATGATCCGTGCAAACGAGATAAGGGAAACTGCAAGAGAACATGGAGTTCCGGAAACCACAATCGAAAAAGACTACTGTATCAGCTGGATACTGAACAGTTTGTATCAACATCCTAACTCTTTTGCGCTAAAGGGTGGAACCGGAATAAGAAAATTGTATGTCAGCAATTACCGTTTCTCAGAAGACCTGGATTTTACCATAGTAAAAAACATAGGCAAAGATGAGATTGAAGAAAATATAAGAACATCCATAAGAACAGCTAGACAGGACAGCGGCATTGAATTTTTAGACGAAATAAAATTCAGGCAAAATGTGAACGGATATAAGGTTGACATTTACTTCAGGATTTTAAGACAAACCGGGAATCCCCTGAGAATAAAACTTGACCTGACAAGACCTGAACGGGAAAAAATGGTTTTACCACTTCAGAAAATGCCGGTTCTGCACCCATATTCCGACAATTGCTCCGCTATTGTGATTGCATATTCCATCCATGAAATAATCGCTGAGAAAATACGTTCGATATTCGAGCGAACAAGACCGAGGGACCTTTACGACCTGTGGTTTTTCACAGAAAATTTTGATATCAGGCAGGCACTGGAAATCCTGCCCGAAAAATGCGAGTTAAAAGCGGTTAAAACGGACATTAGATCTGTAATTGAACGAAAAGATGATTTTTCATCAGCCTGGGATAATTCACTGGGTCATCAATTGAAGAACCTGCCTGATTTTGATCCGTTATTTTATCAGGTTCTGGAGCAGTTGGAAATAATAGATATTATACGAAAAAAATAACAAAGTCTGTGATATTATGCAACTTGTACTCAACACCCGCGGTTCATTCCTTAAAAAGAACAAGAACTGTTTCTTTGTAAAGACCGATGACAAATCCTTCGAAGTATCGGCAGATAAAGTAGACTCCATCCTGATCACTACATCAGCCACCATCACCACCGATGCCGTAAAATTCGCAGTGGAGAACAACGTCGATATTGTGTTCTTGGACCACTTTGGCGACCCGTTCGGCAGGGTGTGGCATTCCAAGCTGGGCAGTACGGTGCTTATACGCCGCCGCCAGCTTGAGATATCTGACCAGCCTGCCGGATTTGATATGGCAAAGGGATGGATACTTATAAAAATTGACAACCAGATTGATTTCCTCAAGGACCTGAAAAAGAACCGGCCTGGGATGAAGGATGAACTGCATGAATATATTTCTGATATTGAAGTATTCAGGGACGACCTGGCTGTTATGAATGGCACACTTGATGAGCTGCGGGGGCGGGTCATGGGACTGGAAGGTATAGCTTCCAGGACGTACTTTGCAGCTCTTAGCGCTATCATGCCTGATAAATGGAAGTTTGCGGGCAGGAGCCGTAACCCGGCTGTGGATGAATTCAACTGTCTGTTGAACTATGGATATGGTGCATTATATTCCATGGTTGAGAAAGGATGTATTATCGCAGGGCTGGACCCCTATGTCGGTTTTATGCACACTGATAATTATAATAAGAAATCACTTGTCTTTGACCTGATAGAGATGTACCGGAATTACGTTGATAGAAGTGTTGTTAACCTGTTTTCGAAAAAACAGGTCAAAGAAGATTATTTTGACAGCATCCCTAATGGGTTGACGCTCAACAAGGAAGGAAAGGCATTGCTGATCCAGTCCGTAAATGAGATGTTTGACAGGAATATCAGTTACCACGGCAGGAATATCAAAACCAGGAATACGATCCAGTATGATTGCCACAAAATCGCCAACAGTCTGATCAAATAGGGGGTTGATAGGTATGCTTGTTTGGGTTATCTATGATATAACAGAAAATAAGATTCGAAAAAGGGTAAGTGATTCATGTAAGAACTATGGGCTTTACAGGGTACAAAAGAGTGTTTTTCTTGGCGACTTAAATTCAAACCAGCGGGATTCATTGGCATTGCAATGCGAAGATTTGATCGACCCTGATGTTGATTCGGTTTATATTTTCCCTATGGATGAGCAATCGTTCAAACAAGTGAAGTTGATTGGCCAGGCTTTTGATAAGGACCTTGTCAGTGATGAAGTGGTTACCATGTTCTTTTGAGGCGATTATGGAAGATACGGATACGATCATTACAATATCGGATGTGCTGGAATACCTGTTCTGTCCGCGATTTACTTACTTTATGTATTGTCTTGATATCCCGCAGCATGAGGAGCAGCGGTTCAAGGTGTTGAAAGGGCGGGAAGTGCATGAGACAAGGAGGATGACAAATGCTGAGTATGTGAGGAAAAAGCTTGATTGCATTAAGAAGGAGCGAAGTGTCTTTATTGCTTCAGGGAAAAACCATATTAAAGGTATTGTGGATGAGGTGCTGCTGCTGGAAGATGGGACGGCTGCTCCGCTGGAGTATAAGTATGCCGAGTATAAGGATAAGATTTTTAAGACATACAGGTACCAGCTTGTGCTTCATGGGATGATGATACGGGAAAACTATGGAATGGAAGTGAATAGGGGGTATATCTGCTATATCAGGAGCAATAATCTTGTAAAGCAGGTTGATTTTACGCCATCTGATTTTCAAAAGGGGATTGAGATCATTGAGAGCGTAATTGATATTATTAATAAGGGTGTATTTCCTAAAACAACGAGGAATTTGAGAAAATGTGTTGATTGCTGTTACAGGAATATCTGTGTTTGACCTTTTTTTTCTTGTCCTTATATAGGGTTTGATAAAAGTACAGCAAGATTTTTATGCTTGAAAAACAAGGTATTATTGGCAATATTTTGCCAAAATCAGGGCAAAATGTGTAGTGTCGAAGACCAACATCCACTAAAACAAGGATTGAAACAAAAAGGTGAAACACATGATACATGCAGATAAATTGTCGAAGACCAACATCCACTAAAACAAGGATTGAAACATCAGGGTAATGTCAGTGTCATTGAGTGGAACTTGTCGAAGACCAACATCCACTAAAACAAGGATTGAAACCTGTGGGTGGTGATCTGCCGAAGAGCGCCTTTGAAGGTCGAAGACCAACATCCACTAAAACAAGGATTGAAACTCCATGCTACTCCGGCCGCCACATCTACACTCATATTGTCGAAGACCAACATCCACTAAAACAAGGATTGAAACCTATCTCACCAGACGAGTTATTTCTTACTTGATTGGTCGAAGACCAACATCCACTAAAACAAGGATTGAAACACATCATATCCAGCTTCTATAATTTTGATTTTTTGTGTCGAAGACCAACATCCACTAAAACCGATAGCTGGCAAAAACGTCAGGCGTAAACCAAGAAAGTCGAAGACCAACATCCACTAAAACAAGGATTGAAACCTGTGGGTGGTGATCTGCCGAAGAGCGCCTTTGAAGGTCGAAGACCAACATCCACTAAAACAAGGATTGAAACTCCATGCTACTCCGGCCGCCACATCTACACTCATATTGTCGAAGACCAACATCCACTAAAACAAGGATTGAAACCTATCTCACCAGACGAGTTATTTCTTACTTGATTGGTCGAAGACCAACATCCACTAAAACAAGGATTGAAACACATCATATCCAGCTTCTATAATTTTGATTTTTTGTGTCGAAGACCAACATCCACTAAAAC
>Ga0255457_1026_pt2 | contig 27715 bp, 23 predicted proteins | sample ANMaggQBNCT02L10_FD_182650 | JGI IMG/M metagenome (GOLD analysis project Ga0255457, IMG submission 182650) | Sediment cell enrichment communities from methane seep in Santa Monica Basin, California, United Staets - ANME aggregate JGI... | ecosystem: Environmental > Aquatic > Marine > Cold seeps >...
CCAGCTATAATTCCCGATATCAATCCTTTTTTCCATTCCATCTTAATTTCACCCAAAAGATTTAAATCCTATTTTTTATATTACATTTTACGAACAAGATTAAAAGAATTTTGCTTGGAGGAATTTGTCAAGGATTGATAATGCTGGTTTTTAGTATTATTATACATATGATTATTTTTGGAAGACATTGGGATGCGATATCTTTTATGCGTCCATTCGAAACATGGCAAGTTACATTCGGCATGCCAATATCTATCATTGTTTTTGGTATTTTGATTTCTTGGGGATTTTTTAAACTCTATGCTGGAATACCTGGAGCCGGAATTAGAAAAGGATTAAATTATGGGCTAATTATTTTTTTGATATTTATGCCTTTTGTAGAATTTTGGAATTATTTTCAATTAAAAATTCCTTTTATTTTGACGTTGGCAGGAATTTTGCATTATCTTCTTAGTTTTATGGTTGGAGGAATTGTAATAGCTGCTATTTATGGGGAGAATAAAAAATGAATTCAAACAGAAAGATCGCAATAATTGTGGGATCTTTTTGAATCTTCCAATAGCCGTGAATGAAATGGTTCTAGCGGTATGGCTGATAGTTAAAGGATTCAATCCATCTGCAATCGCTTCCGGGTCTGCCAAAACAGATAATTAATTATATAAAATGAAAATACAATAGAGGAGAAAAGTGACTGAGAAAAATATAATCATCATCGGGGCCGGCCTAGCCGGTTTGTCCACAGGGTGCTACGGACAATTGAATGGATATAAATGCAACATCTTCGAACACCATTCAGTACCCGGTGGTGTGGCAGCTGCCTGGAAACGCAAGGACTACATCATTGATGGTGGTATCCACTTCATCATGGGACACAAACCCGGGAAGGCGCTCTATGAGTTGTATCGTGAGTTAGGCATCGCCCAAACCACCAGGTTTGTAGACATGATCACCTGTGGTCGATTTGTCGACGAAGCCAGCAGACGCAGCGTAGAGGTTACTCAGGATTTGAACAGTCTGAAGGATGACTTGAAAAGATTTTCACCTGCCGATGCACATGTTATTGACGAGTTGATTGTCGGTGCTCACGCTATGCAGGAGTTCGACATGGTCAAGGCTGGGTTGAGTAAGCCTCCTGAATTGAAAAACCTCCTGGATAAACTCAAAGAAATGTGGTATATGCGACGACTATTCAAGTACTTCAGCGGCAAATACGCTAATCCTGTTGCTGACTATGCAAAGACCATTAACGACCCATGGCTTCGCGAGGTTATCAAGAATCTTTTCCTTCCGGAAGTTCCAGTCTCGTTTATGCTCATAATCCTGGGACTGCTGTCAGATGGGCAGTTAGGGTTGCTGGAAGGGGGATGCCTCGACTTTGTCCAGCCTATTGAGAAACGTTACAAGGACTTGGGTGGACAGGTGACCTACAAAGCTAAAATCGAGGAGATTATAGTGGAAAACGACCGAGCTGTGGGTGTGCGTCTGGTTGATGGTAGTGAGCACTTTGCTGACATTGTGGTCTCTGCCGCTGATGGGTACAACACTATATTCAATTTGCTGGGCGGTCGCTACATGAATGAAAAGATCAAGAACCGATATAATAATTGGAAGCTGACCCGTCCTATGGTAATGGTAAGCTTTGGAGTGGCTCGTGAATTCACTAATGAACCATGGATGAATACCATTATGCTGGAGCGCCCCATTAATGCAGGAAGACAATCTAATAATACTATCTCGGTCAGATTTTTCAACTACAGCACCCAGTTTGCCCCTCCTGGTAAGACTGTAGTCCAGGTCTTATTCGAGACTGAGTGGGACTTCTGGAAAGAATTGCAGAGGGACCGACCGCACTACGAAGTCGAAAAAGAACAAGTAGCAGCTGAAGTACTGAACCGGTTGGAAGCGCACTATTCAGGCATCTCATCCCTGGTAGAGGTGACTGATGTGGCCACTCCGTGCACATGGTGGCGCTACACCATGAATCACAAAGGTGCCTATATGGGCTGGTTGCTCACGCCAGAAGTGATCAATGCCCGGATCGAAAGGACCTTACCTGGCCTGAACACGTTCTATATGGCAGGCCAATGGGCAATGTCCGGTGGTGGTGTCCTTTCCTCCCTTTATTCCGGGCGTTATGTAATACAACTCCTCTGCCATTTTGACAGAAAGCTATTTTTGACTACCTTGAGATAAGCCCGGTCGAATATGAAACCATGAAGATGTCTACAATTTTATGACAAATAGAAAATTAAGCTATTGAAAATATTTGGAGTTATTTGCTTCTACAAAAAGAGTGGGAAGGCTTAAACCCGGATGTATTGATGATTCATATTGGTGGATAGGTGCCCAAGAATACGATGAATGTAGAGGAAGCTCTGGAGGCGGTGAAAATGATGTCGCCGAAAAAGGTTACCTCCCTGATGAACATCCGGTGGTCCGAATTCTGTGTATACAATCCTTTTCATAAGTTCCCTCCTTAGGCCCAACTTTCCTGTTTAGACCCAATTCCATGCATACCAGACAGTCAGTACATTAAATCCAAGTCCTATAATGATCAAAAATCTGTCATAGGCTGAAGGGTAGGTGGGCAATCCAAGGAGATTAAAACCAAAAAAGAATATGGCAACGATGATGTTTGCCCAGCGATTCATAAAATACTCCAATACCAGGGACAGGAAAACCATAACGACAGGGATCACCAGTAATATTGCCATTCCCAACAACATTTTTTGAGTTATTTTCTTACCTTCTATTTCTCCTGCTTTAAAGTCGCCGGCAAATATTCGCAGCACATCCCCAAAAAGATACGTTAACATGAGAGCTACCCATAATGCTGAGAGGATTATCTTCACATCTTCCATAATTCAATCCCCTCTGTTATGTTCCACAGTGATGACCACATTTCCCTTTTTGTGACCTTTATCCACATACCTGTGAGCCTCGACAATTTGTTCCAGAGGATATGTTCTATCTATGACCGGTCTTAGCTTTTCAGACTCTACAAGCTCTTTTAGTAAAATAAGATCTTCAATATATGTCGTTGGTGTTCCATCATCGACTGATAGGTATTTTCCGTTCGGAGTCAGTGCTTTTTTGGACTGTAATTTTAAGCTTTTTCTATTTGCCTTAACCATTGGAACAGCATCAAAGATAAAATCATAAAGTTCTCCACTTTTTGTAAAATCCTCTTTGGTGTAATCAATTACTGTATCGGCTCCCAGAGATTTCACTAATTCTAAATTCGTGGTACTGCATACCCCGGTAACTTTTGCTCCAAAGTACCTGGCAAGCTGTATAGCAGAAGTACCAACTGCTCCGGAAGCTCCATAGATAAGCACTTTTTGTCTGCTTTGTATGTTTCCTTTTTTAAGAAAATGCAGTGCTAACCATCCACCATAAGGAATCGCAGCGGCTTCCTCATAAGTAATATTGGATGGTTTTAATGCCAGCATCCCATCTTCAGGTAAGCATGTGTACTGGGCATAAGCGCCAAATCGGACCTTAAAGGGAGACTTGATGGTTAATCCAAAAACTTGGTCGTCTTTCTTAAATCGTTTTACATCTTTGCCTACAGATTCAACTAGTCCTGCTAACACCATCCCCAGGATGGAGTTTCTCGGTTTTTTAAAACCTAACATTATTCCCATCATTATTCCCATCGGGTGCCAGATAGGAAGTCTATAACCCCGGACTATACAGTCACTTGATGTTACTGTTGTAGCATATATTTTTATGAGTACTTCATTATTTTTGGGAACAGGTTTTTCTACCTCTTTGAGCTGAAGAACATCCGGTGGTCCGTATTTTGTGCATACAATTGCTTTCATAAATATTCCATCTAGGCAGACCCGGAATCGATTGCAGATGGGGTGAACCCTTTAACTATAAGCCATACTGCAAAGACCATTTCTTGCAAGGCTATTGGAAAAGACAAAAGGATCGAGATCGTCGAGAAAGGACTAACAAGGCCGAACATACCTAACAAGCCTGCTGCTAATATCAATGGGGCTCCAATGAGGCCCCAGACTGATATAAATCGAGGAATGATTCTTGATTGATATAATAAATAATTCAAGATCAGAACAGTTAGGCTAAAAACGATCTGAGTTCCAATCAAATCGGTCGAATCACGTGCTGCCAGCAACAAATTGCCAAGAGTTTGAAAATGGGAAGCATCAGTAGCCCCTGCTATTACAAATTCCTGACTTAATTTTAATAGTGATAGTAGGCTGATTGCACCAATAACAACCGGTATAGCTTCAAAAATCCTCGCTACAAGATACCCAAGAGCTATATTTTCATTATGTTGTTTTAAGATTGGAAACAGCATAACTGGAATGCCAAAAATTGCAGCGGCCATAATTAAGTCAAGGAGCGCTCCTATTATCACTTGGTTTTCATTTACAGAAAAATTAATAAGATAATCAGGACCATCTAGAATAGATCCTAAAAAAACCTGACTTAGTATACCAGCAACCGTCGCAATTATAAATAATACTCCCACAATTATTGCTGTCTTTCTGTTTGAATTCATTATGTTCACCTTTTCTTTAATTCTTTACTCTATTTATCTGCATTATTTTGAAGGTATTTTAGCACCTTTTAACAAAAGCCAACCTAATTCCTCCTAATTTTTTAAGTTTTATTATTAGGACTAACCTTCAGGGTAGGCCATTTCCATGCATGCCAGACAATTAGCGAAAGAAGCACAAGTTCTACAATAGAACCAAAATATATAAAAGCCCAAGACTCTCCTATCGGATTTCCTATCGCAACAACAATATATAAGGTAGCCACGATGATGTTTGTCCAGCGATTCACTTTAGCTGGCAATGCCAGGGACAGGAAAACCATTAGACTCGGAATCGTCATTAATATAAGAGTTCCCAATGCCCATGCTTGGGTGATTTCAAATTCCCATACTTTTCCCGCTAATATATTCTCTATTTCCCCCGGTTGATAAAATCCAAAAATATCCACATATATGTATATAAACATCACAGTTACCCATAATGCTGAAAGCTTTATCTTCACATTTATCTTCATATCTTCCAAGATTGTTGCAGTCTTTTTGTTTGAATTCATGTTTTCTCTCCTTTCTTTTTATTATGTAATTTCAGGATTTATTTTCGGTATTTTAGCACCTTTCAACAAAACCCAGGCCATAAATATTGTTTCTCCAACAGTCATGACTTCTAATACAGGGCCTATTGTTTCATAGTTGGGTAAAAGAAAATGCGTAAAAAAATCTATCAGATAGCCAAAACCTGCCATTATCACCAAGACGCCCAAAATTCGGGGAAAGTAGCCCGACCTGTAAATTAAATAACCGAGGGGAAATAGCCAAAGGCCCCAAAATATCGAGGCGATCATAACTCCCTGTTCGTTCAAATTAAGAAATAACATCATTTGAGCATGCAACTGATCTGCTCCGAATACTTGCAAGTAATCAGCACCGTTCAATAGTAGCAGGGCAGCAACTCGGTTAAGAGTATTGAGCATCGCGATAGGGACACTGACCAGAGCGAATATAACCATAAGCGAAGCATGGTTTTCATTAACTTGTTTGAACAACTTGAATAAAACCAGAACCACTAATATAAAGATGAGCTGGGTGATCAGACTACCAACAATACCCATACGGAATAGCAACTCATTATCCAGAATATTATTAGCTGTTGTTGTGGCATCTCCTTGTACAATAAGAGTGGCGGGAACATACATTATGCTGAAGATCCCGACTACCGCCCAAATTGGATACAGTATCCTTAAGATCGTTACCGCTTTTTGTTGTGTTAAATCTGTGATAATGTTTGTCATTTCAATTCCACCTGATTTGTTAGATTATATTATCAGGGTTAACTTCAGGATTAACCCACTTCCATGCATACCAGATAATTAGTAAAGTACATGCAATTTCTATTGTTGCAAAAAATGTATAATACATTGCTGGCGTTCCAACAAACAGTGATAAGAAAACAGCTGCGGTATGTATTACACCTACGATGATGTTTGCCCAGCGATTTGCTCTATACTTCAATACTCTGGACAAGACAACCATAGCAATCGCAGTCTCCATTAATATAGCGCCTACCAAAAACATTTCTTGAGTCATTTCAAGACCCCCTACAGTTCCTGTCATCATTTCTTGTAGTACTGCAGGATCCATTAACGTAAGAATATCTGCGTACATATAATTAAACAATGCAAATATCCATAGTGTTGAAAGTATTACTTTCCTATCTATCATTTCGTCGGTCTTTTCGTTTATATTCATTTCAATTCCTCCTAATTTGCAAAATTTTGTTACTATTTTCCACAGTTATGACTACATTTCATTTTTTGCGTCCTTGATGTCCTCATCCTTTGATATTTTTATACCTTTAGACAAAAGCCATATACCAATTATTATTTCAAAAAGACCGCTCGGGGCATAGAAAATCAGTTGACTTATCGGCATCATTGCGTATTTTGGTGCAATAATATACATTAAAGCGTGAATAAAAATAAGTGCAAATGAAAGGATTCCAAAGTCGGCTAACATCTTTGGTATATACTTCGATTTGAAAAACAAATACGAAAATACCATCATATCCAGCCCAAGAAATACCATTGGAATGGAATATATGGTGGTATGCGCGTTAAGAATTAATCCGACGGGGACCTGCAACTGTTCTGGTGTAAATGCTGTTAAATATGCTTCTCCATTTAAAATCTGTAAAGCAATAAAAGAGACAAGCACAATAGCGACCACTATAGTCGCCTCTATCAATTTCAAAAGAAGTGCAAACAAAGCAAGATTTTTGTTTACCGGTTTGAGTATTATATAAAGAGACAGTGCCAATACTATCAAACCGACAGACATGATTAGTTCGATAGTAATACCAATGCGAAATAGCAACTCATTAGCCATAATGTTATTAGCTGTAGCTATGATATTTTCTGCAACAATAAGTTTGGAGAGCACAAAAATCCAGTAAAGCGTGGGGACTATAAAGCTAAATAGGAACATGAAGCCTGCAACTCTTACAACTTTACTTTGTGATGTATCGACGATTCTTGCGGTTATTTTGTTTGAATTCATTGTTTCTCTCCTTTGGCAGACCCGGAATCAATTGCAGATGGATTGAATCCTTTCACTATAAGCCATATCGAGAGCATCATTTCAGCCACAGCAATAGGAAGGGCAAAAATGAGCTCCAATCCCATTTCCGAAATTCCAGTAAACATGTCAATATTAGCCAGCACAGAACCAGTTAACAAAGCTATAGCAGCAATAAAACCCCAGACCGATATAAATCGTGGAATGAGTTTTGATTTATACAATACCGAATAAAGTATCAAGGATCCTAAAGCAAAAACGATATGATAAATCAGTCCTTGTGTGCCAGCCCAATGATTTATTGACTGTATTGAGCTGCCTATGTATTGAAAATATGAAGCATCCACCCCACCTTTATTCAAGTAATCCTGACTTAAATTGACCAGTGACAGCTTACTGATATAAGCAACACTTAAGATCCCAGCCTCAAACAATCTGAAACCGACATACCCCAGGGCTAAGGCTTCATTGTGTTTTTTTAAGATGGGATACAAGAATACTGATATGAGAACTACTGCAGGAACACCTGTAAACTCTAGCAGTATTCCAATTATCACAACTATTCTATTTGGATAAGCATTATCCAGGTAATCCGGAGAATCTAGAATAGGTTTGTACAAAGCTTCTCCTATAAAAAGCATAACAATCGCAAATATAAACAATACTCCCACAATTATTGCGGTCTTTCTGTGTGAATCCATATCTTCCCCCTTTTCGATACGGTTTGTCATTTCAATTCTTCCCAAAATTTGTTAGGTTTTGTTATTATGCTCCACAGTGATGACCACATTTCCCTTTTTGTGTCCTGATTCGACATACCTGTGTGCCTCTGCAGCCTGTTCCAGCGGATATCTCCTGTCTATGACCGCTTTTAGCTTCCCTGCCTCGATAAGCTCTCTGAGGAACATTAGATCCTCAGCTGTTTCTTCTAAGAGCCCGGATATTGCTTTCTTACTGCTTGTCCGATTATGCCATAGTATTCGAAAAAGCCGCGGCAGTCCATAAGTAGTAAAAAGATAGATTCCTTCTTTCTTTAATGACCTTATACTACCTGAAAACGGACTCTTGCCCACGGTGTCAAAGATAATATCATAGGTTTCACCGCGTTTTGTAAAATCCTCTTTAGTATAATCAATTACTTTATCGGCTCCCACAGATTTCACCAATTCTAATTTCGTGGTACTGCAGACCCCGGTAACTTCTGTTTTGAAGTACTTGGCAAGCTGTACAGCAAAAAGACCTACCCCTCCTGAAGCGCCAAAGACAAGGATTTTTTGTCCACTCTGGATTTTTGCTTTTCTTAGAAAATACAATGCGGTCAATGCCCCTTGCTGGACTGCGGCGGCTTGCTCATAGGTCATATTGGCCGGTTTTATTGCCAGAGCCCCGTCTTCTGGCAGGCATATGTACTCGGCATAAGCACCCATACTCATTCCTGGGTATCCAAAAACCTGGTCACCTTTCCTGAATAGTGTTACATCTTTGCCTACTGCTTCGATTTCCCCGGCTAGCGTAGTCCCAAGTATAGGTTTCTTTGGTTTTCTGATACCGGAAGCTATTCGCATTAGGAGCCCGAATCCGGTAGGGGCTGTGCAACTTCGCATCCAACAGTCGTATTTCGTTGCTGTTGTGGCATAAATTCTAATCAGCACTTCGTTGGCCTTTGGGGTTGGTTTTTCTACCTCTCTGAGCTCAAGGACATCAGGTGGTCCGTATTTTTCATATACAACCGCTTTCATTTTCATTAACTAACCTCCTTATTTTGGATGTGCCTATTTTTTCTTTATATCAGTTTAGGCAGACTCGGAATCGATTGCAGATGAATTGAATCCTTTAATTATAAGCCATACCGCAAATACCATTTCTTGCACAGCTATTGGATAAAATAAAATTTCAACTTGATTATTGCTGAAAAACTGTAGCAAATAATATGCCCATATCAAAACGGCTCCAATAAAACCCCAACCTGATAACCATCGAGGAATGAGTTTTGATTGATATAATAAAGAATTTAAAATCAGAGCAGATAGGGTAAAAGCGAGTCCAAATCCAAACAAAAAGGCCCAATCACCTGCTGCTAGTAACACAGTGCCTAAGGTTTGATAATAGGAAGCATCCGGAGCTCCTGCCTTTACAAATTCCTGACTTAATGTCAATAGTGTTAGTATGAAGATTACATTAACAATAAAGAGGACGCCCTCAGCAATCCTTGCACCAGCGTACCCAAAAGCTAAAGTTTCATTATGCTTTTTTAGGATTGGATATATCATAATTCCAATACCAGCAACTGCAACGCTATCAATTAACACAAGGAACGCTCCTAATATCACTTGGTTTTCATTTTCAGAAGCCTTAGTAAGATAATCTGAACCACCTAGAATTGGGTCTAAAAAAATAACACCAAGTGAGTATGCAACCGTCGCAGTTATAAACAATACACCCACAATTATTGCGGTCTTTCTGTTTGAATTCATATTTTCCCCCTTTTCGATATGGTTTAGCATTCCAATTCCTCCTAATTTGTCAGGTTTTTTTATTATGTTCCACAATTATGACTACATTTTGTGTCCTTTTTCGACATATCGGTGAGCCTCGGCAGTCTGTCGCCCAGATGGTTTCGTTAATCTGGACAAGTGTTAAACTTCTGAGTGTTGCCGTTATCCACCAGCTGCCCAATCACCCCAATCCTATCATATATAGAGCACTTATCGAGAAAATAATAAGGCTAATCTTTTCTTTGCTCATATTGAGCTCCCACTATCTATGGAATTTTTATAAAGGTTATCAACAATTATTGGGATATAGGAATTATATATACTTTACCCTTATATTACATTATTATTGATTATATATTAATACCATAACCATCCCACACCATCCGTCCAGCACATCACCAACAGCAGCAGCCTGCAGAGACATAGATGTGCGTCCATCCCGATTTTCTCCACACATCCTTGTGAGGGGAGGGGGGGCAGGCGCTTTTCGTTTATTTCAGCGGACTTTGGTTGCGAAGTGGTATAGATGCTTAAGTGGGTGTTTGCAGACGGGGGGCTCCACCTGAAATATAATTTCAATGTTATTTAAATAAAACTAACCGCAGATGAACGCAAATAAACGCAGATGCGACAACAAAAACCCGCGTTCATCCGCGGTTATCTGCGGCTAATAATAAATTGATTCCAGCCCCCATCCCTTCTTCGCTTCTCCCGCCGCCCCCTCTCGCCTTCACTTTGCCCGGGTGCCCATCCTGATCAGCTCTGCCCGCTCTTGTAGTGAGGGGGGAGCAGGTGATTTTTGATTATCAGGCGGTTTTTTGGTTCGAAGGGGGATGGATGCTTGGGCCCGCAAGGCATATTCCTCCTTCCCCAGGAGGTCTGGATGATATACGGCGGCGGCGGCTTGTTTCTCAAGCAAAGTGCCGGTGCATTCCCGGAGCCAGACGGACTTCTAATTCAAATCCGAAAAAGCATCTGGATGATGCACTTATATTTGTTAAAGCTGTTAGTTTGCTGAATTTCTGTATTCTTACTCGTGTGTAGTATGCAATTAAAGGAACTCAGTATATAACTTACCCATATCTTTAAACTGAAATCTAGCCTTAAAATGTCTCAATGAGAGATCCCTGCCATAAGTCACATTTATTGGGGGAATTTTATTCCTATTTTCATATAAAATTTTTACAGACTCTACTACGGAGTCCAAATCTTGCGTTTCATATCTGAGTCTTGGGATAGCAAATCTCACAAAATTGAATTCCGGGAATATTTTCTTTTTTGTCTTTTTATCATAAGTACCAAATGCAAAATAGCCAAGTTCAGCTGCTCTATGACCATAAGCAGCCAACAAAATGGCAGTAAATCCTATACCACCAAAATCCTCAGGTTTCATTTCTGTATCTATAAAGAATTTATTTACATCCAAATAAACGGCATGCCCACCTATTGGTGTTAAAATGGGTAATCCTTGTTTATGAAGATTCTCGCCGAATTCTTTAACCTGGTTTATTCTATAACTTAAATATTCTTCCTTGGTTACGATCTTCAAACCAACCGAAATAGCCATCATATCTCTTCCCGACAATCCTCCGTATGTGGGATGTCCCTCTTTAATAATCTGGTAATCCATTAATGCATCCGGGATTTCTGGGTATTTTTTAATAAACAGGCCATTATCTTTCAGAAAAAGTCCCCCACCCATATTTGAAAGCCCATCTTTTTTGAAACTTATAGTAAATCCATCAACATAGGAAAACATTTCTTTAATAATATCTTTGATATTTTTATTCACGTTGCCTTCTTCATATTGTTTTATAAACCATGCATTTTCTACAAATCTGCATGCGTCAAAGAATAGTGGAATATCATATTTATGAGAAAGCTCAGAAACAACCCTTATATTTTCCATTGAGACGGGCTGACCACCACCAGTGTTGTTGGTTATGGTTAAATATGCCAGAGGTATTTTATCGTGGGACTTCTCCAGGAGTTTTTTAAATCCTGGCACATCCATATTACCTTTAAAACGTGATTCAGAGCTCTCATTTAGTAATTCTGGAGAAAAAAGGTTCAAGGATTGAATTTTATTTTTATTTATGTTGGCTCTAGTGGTGTCAAAATGCCCATTACTGGGAATAATAAGGCCAGAACCCAGTTTTCCTACCATTGTGAAAAGGGCATCTTCACTTGGTCTTCCTTGGTGGAAAATAAAAGCGTTAGGCTTTCCAGAGTTTGGGTCATTAAAAAACTCATCTCCAAAAATTTCTTTAATTTGTTCCATTAATAAAAAATAGCCTCTATTTGAACCATAAGCTTCATCTCCAAGATGCAAAGCAGCCCATTGTTCATTTGTCATTGCTGTTGTTCCAGAGTCAGATAAAAGATCGCAGCCAGTTATCATCTCTGATGGGAAAAAAAATACATTTAAGCCTACAATATCCATCATTTCAGCTCGTTCTTCTGCCGAAAAAATATTTTTAAATTCTATCGAATGATTAAAATATGGTCTTGAACATGTTGCGATATCTTTTTCGTCAGGAAATTTTTTTATTAAACCAGAGATTTTCATAGTTTAGACCAATTAATTATTATTATCTTCACTATAACCTCTGCCTAACTCATCTCCTCCAAAAAGAGATTTGGTACCAGAGCAGCATTGCATTTATTAATAGGATTGGTGTTTAATGCTTTTACAATTCCTTTATTGCATCGTATGTCAAGAATTTTGAGCGATAACATTAAATGTCCTCCTACATAAATTCCAAATTTTGTTTATTCAGTATTTCCCTTTTATTAATCCCAATTTTTTTTCTAATTAAATTTTAGTATCTAATGGACTTATAGTTTTCCCTACTTCTTCGGCTCACCTGCTGCCCCTGCCACCACTGCCCGATAGGGCAATAAGATGACAGCCAACCTTTTGGATTTGTGTGACAATTGAAATGCATTCCACACCTCATATATTCTTCCGCTTTACTGCCGCACCTCTGATCTTCACTAGGCCCGGGTGCCCCCCTCCTTGATCTGCACCGCCCGCCCTTGTGATTTCATTTTTCACCATTCTCGTGCAGGGTTGTACAGGCGAATTTCAATTTTTTTTATTTATTGACTGTCTCATCAGGGTCAATAAATCAAATATTGTTTGCTTGAATTCATCACCAACATTTTCCCATGTCAGCTTTTCCCTGGTTTTTTCCTTATATTTCTTACCCTGTAAGGATTCACTTTCATCTGTTTTCGATAATTTCACCAGAATTGCAATATATCCCCCGATCAGTACCATCATAAAAACCAGCGGGTAAACGATAAATGCGATCCTGTTGAAGATCAGTAAGATCTGTTCATCCAATATAATGTCGATCAGGGAAAATATCCTGAATAAAAAGGCTACGAGAAGGACGCTGGCACTGGCATTGAAAAGGGGGGCGGGCAGGTTGAACGGGAAGATCAGGGCATTGAATACCTCACCGAACAGGAAGGTAATGGACATGACGATAATAAGCCAGATATTGTTGTTAAGGAACTGGATGATCTGGTAGTTCAGGGGATTTTCTGTAAAGAATGCCAGATGATTTGCTACATATAGTAGAACTAAGAACAAAATCAATCCAAACAATCTCTGAAGTGCGATAATGGGGATCGACCGGTAACTGGATTCTGTCATCTTCTCACTCCGGGCTACAATAACATGTCAATACTGACTTATAGTTTTCTCATGTATTTTCTATATTTTTCTTTCATCCAATGACTCTTTGCCACCGAGATCAAATACAAGATGTTGCAGTAAAATTGCATTATGTCAAATAGATGTAAATCAGGATTTCATAAAAAATGAATTCCAGCCCCCATCTCTTCTTTTGCCCTTGTGGTGAGGGGACTGGCAGGCGTTTAGAAGTAATTCAGTGGTTTGCCTGACATACATAACAAAAATTTGCATTTTGAATATGAAGGAAAAAAAATTATGTTTTAATATACCATAAAATAGGCATAACTATAAGCTAAGGACAAACATTAAGAAAGTCCAACAACTTTTAAGCGTAAATTAATGTTAACTTTCATACAGTTGTGCTAATAGCTCTTAATTGTTTTTAATAACTTAACGAAGCGGACAAAAAAAAGCAATTAAGCAGCTTTTTTTTGAAAAAATATGGAAAGTTTAAATATGGACAAATTTAAAAATCTTGGCATTAGTGTGCCCCTTCTAAAATCTATAAAATATGAGCATTTCGATAATCCTACCGAGATACAGGAAAAGACAATCCCGTTAATTCTTGCAGGGAAGGATATTATAGCCGGATCAGCCACAGGTTCTGGAAAGACCCTGGCATTTGCTTGTGGCATATTACAGAATGCTGAAAAAGGAAAAGGGATACAGGCTTTGATCCTGACTCCCACCCGGGAATTGGCAGAGCAGGTTGCAGGTGCTTTAACGAAATTTTCAAAGTTCAGCCCATTAAAAATTATGGCAATATATGGTGGTGTAGGGATCAACCAGCAAATCAGGGGCTTAAAGACTGCTGATGTGGTGGTAGGAACACCGGGCAGGATACTTGATCACATCAATAGAAAGACAATTAAATTCAATAAAGTAGAAACACTGGTGCTTGATGAAGCCGACCGGATGTTAGATATGGGATTTAAGGAGGATGTAGTTCAAATTGTAAATAAATGTTCTGATGACCGACAGACCCTTTTGTTCTCTGCAACGATCTCAAAAGATATTACCAAGCTTGGCAGGAAATATATGGATCAACCTATCCATGTACAAGTTGAGTCTTATATCGATGCAACATTATTGGACCAGATTTATTATAGAGTTCAGGATAATATGAAATTTTCTTTGCTCTTGCATCTACTGAAGAATGAAAACTCAGACTTGATAATGGTTTTCTGTAATACTAAAAGATATACTGATACCATCACCAAGAACCTGAAATCTTCAGGCGTGAAAGCCCGGGCAATTCATGGCGGATTAACCCAGAACCAGCGGAACAATGTTATGAAGCAATTCCATGAAGGTAGGGCTGATGTTCTTGTATGCACAGATGTAGCTGCAAGGGGGCTTGATATTAATGGTGTTTCTCATGTTTACAATTACGATATTCCCAGGGAGAGTAAACAGTATATCCACAGGGTCGGAAGAACTGCAAGAGCTGGAAAAGAAGGGAAGGCAATAAATATCGTTTCCAGGAAGGATAATGATAATTTTAAAAATGTATTGAAATTCAATGATGTCGTGATAAGGAAAGAAAAGCTGCCTGCTCTGGAAAAGGCTGAAATGAAAAGGTCGGTGCAAGTTGGAACTCAACATAACAATAAACGCATCTCCAGAAAGAGTCCTAATTCTAACAGGCACAAGAATCGATAGTTTTTTATTTCTGATTCTCAACTCTTTAAAAGGACATTGGCAGGAAAAATATTAACGTAGGAGATGGCTGAAAAGCCACATTTTTTTTTAATTGCTCTTTGTCTTCTCAGATTAATTTTGAACTGATTCCTGCCCCATCTTTTCTTCAGCTCCTCTGCCGCCCCCTCTCGCCTCCACTCCACCCGGGTGCCCCTACCACTGCTACTGCCACCGCAGCCCGACAGGGCGGCAGGTGGCAGCCAACCTTGTGGATATGTATGAACTTTGAACCGCCAAGGACGCGCAACCAATTTTCGAAAGTTTATTAATCAATTAAAGTAAATTTAATCCCATTCATGATATTTGCAGACACAATCGCCAATTACTGGCCACAGTGGTTGTCGTGGGACGCCGCAACACTGGTATTTATCTTTATAATCATAGTTGCAACCATCTTTTTTGCCAGGCTGGCTGACAGGCTTCTCCAGGGTTATTTCAAAAAGGCCAGCCTGAAACTGAGGGTGGACCCCACCGGTTACAGGCTGCTGCGGCACCTTATTGTGGCCGCCATTTACATTGTGGGTCTTATAGTTGTCATATCCAGCGTCCCCCAGCTTCGCACACTCTCGGTAGCATTATTCGCAGGTGCCGGTTTTGCAGGTATCATTATCGGATTTGCAGCCCAGAGTACACTTGCTAATATTATGTCAGGCATATCACTTGCAGTGTTCCATCCTTTCAGGGTAGGAGATATTGTCACCATCCATAATGAGTACGGCACAATCTCTGATTTGACACTGCGTCATACCGTAGTGGTCACCTGGGATAACAGGCGTCTCATTATTCCCAATTCCATTATCAGTGATGAAGCTATCATAAACTGGTCAATAGAAGACCCCACTGTAATATGGCCTGTGAACATTGGCATTAGTTATGATTCAAATATCGACCTGGCCCGGTCCATTATGGAAGATGAAGCCAGGGATCATCCCAATGTCATGGACCACTATGAAGTCAGCCGGATACACCCTGAGGTGGCACAAGGCAGCGAGATCAAAGTCCTGCTGACAGAACTGGGTGATTTTGCAGTAAACCTCAGGTTGATGATCTGGGTGCGTGACAGAAGCCTGGCTTATTTTACAGGCTGCGAGTTAATGGAATCCATCAAGAAACGATTTGACGTGGAAGGTATAGAGATTCCCTATCCGTACCGCACGATCCTGTATAAAAAAGATATGCACCCCAATGCTGTACCAAAACAGGAGGCTGAGGGTCCGGGAACAGGTGCAGTAAGAGGCACAGGAGTAGGAAAAGGTGTAGGTGCAGGTGCAGGAAGAGACGCAGGTAAAGGTGCAGGCGGGCTGCATTTCCAGGAAACCAGTGAACAGTCTGGTGATTCCGGTGATCCGGATGAATAATGAAGAAGTACTAAATCCGTATCCACTTCAAAAAGTATGGTATTTTGACCGGATTTACAGGATTTACGGGATGTTGACGTTGCGGTATATCCTGTAGATCCTGTTAATCCTGTCTAATAATTTTTAAATTGCCCTTAGATTTGAAGTGGATACGTCAAATGCAAGATTAATGTAGACACAGATTTCACAGATTCCACAGATTTTCACAACCACTATCAATCTGTGTAATCAGTGTAATCTGTGTCTCAAAATTCAGAGCACTATGATCAATTACCATTTAATTTTAAGGGGATAACTAAATCCTCTTAAAGAGCTTGTCCAGGTCTGACCTGCTAAAAGTAACTACGGTTGGCCTGCCGTGTGGGCACGTATGCGGATTTTTAGTCCTGTACAATTGTGCCACCAGGTTTTCCATCTGCTCTGTAGTCAGTGCGGCCCCGGCCTTGATAGCACCCCTGCATGCAGTGCTCTTGTACACCTGCCCGGATATGCCGGTCCCGTCCCTGACCCTGCCGCCAGATAATATATCGCTTATGATATCATGTACCGCAGTAGTATCTTCCAGCCTGCCCAGTATATGGGGCACTGCAGTCACAGCAAAGGAATCGGGACCGAACTCTGAAACGATAAAACCTGCCTCTTCAAGATGTGGTATATAGTCCTTTATCAGCACCTTTTCCTTTGAATTCAGATCAAGATTAACAGGTGTTATAAATTCCTGTACTCCCTTATCGCCTGATTCCAGCACCTGTTCGTACAGGATGCGTTCATGAGCCGCATGCTGGTCTATCAATACAAGTCCATCCCCGGTCCTGGCGACAATATAAACATTATCCACCTGGCCCAGTATCTGCAACTCAAGGTGCGGCCCCGTTTTTGTTACCTCATGAGTCTGCGCCAGGTACCTGTCAGTACGGGTAAGCCTGCGCTGGGTATCTGCAACCGGCACCTTGAACTCGGTCTGCACCTCACTGATATTCTGTACTTCAGTTGAAGGGGCGGGATATAGTTTCGTCCGGGTTACTGCCTCCTTTGCTTCAGGCACCAGTTCAGTCTCGGATAATATCGAACCCACAGCTTCTGACACAGCATTCATCAGGACAAGTTCATGACCGAACCTTACATGCTGCTTTGTGGGATGTACATTTACATCCACTTCCGATGTATCCAGTGCGATATTTAGCACAGCCACCGGATACCTGCCCCTTGGCAGCATGGTGTAATATCCCAGGCTAATGGCGTCGCTTATTGTCTTTGACCTGACCGGTCTTCCATTTATAAAGAATGCCTGGTGGTCCTTATCGCTCCTTGTGAAGCCTGGTTTTGAGATATATCCCGATATCTGCACAAGGTCATTTGTGAATTTTACTGGTATCAGTTCCCTGGCAATCTCGGGCCCGTAAATGTGCACAATAGTATCGAACAGGTCACCCGATGCCGGGGAGCGAAACAGTTCCCTGCCGTTGTGTGAGAGATAAAATGATACATCATTGTGGCCCAGTGCATTCCTGGTGACCACATCCACGATATGTGCCAGTTCGCTTCGTCCCTTTTTCAAAAACTTCCTGCGCGCAGGCGTGTTAAAGAACAGTTCTTCCACCACAATGGACGTACCATCGGCTGCCCCTGCATCACCTATACTCACCACCTCGCCGCCGTGCACCACCACACGGGTGCCGGCAACTTCACCGGGACGTTTGGTGGTAATCTCTACCTTTGACACGGCAGTAATGGATGACAGGGCCTCGCCCCTGAACCCCAGGGTCAGCACCTTCTCGATATCATGTGCGTCCCTTATCTTGCTGGTGGCATGTTTTAAAAAAGCGATAGATACATCCTCCCGGCTCATTCCATGACCGTTATCAGTGATCTTGATGGACTGGATGCCGCCGCCCATAACCTCTATCCTGATATCTGTAGCACCGGCATCGATCGAGTTCTCGACAAGTTCCTTGACAACAGAACCCGGGCGCTCAATCACCTCACCTGCCGCTATCTTATTGATGGTAGCCCCATCAAGGACATGTATCTTATTTACTGACATCATCTCCACCGGCCTGTTTTTTCAGTTCATGTAATTTGTTAAGTGCTTCCAGTGGCGTCATGCCATCAATATTTAATTCTCTTATAGTCTCGACAACCGGGTTAGGCTGCAGGGCTTCGCTGCTGCCCGGGTCGAACAGCATCAACTGGGTGTATGTTGCACTGCTCTTTCCTTTATGTCCAAGGCTTTCACTCTCTACATCACTTAATACTTCCTTGGCTCTCTGTGTCACCTTCAGTGGCACTCCGGCCAGACGTGCTACATGGATGCCGTAACTCTTGTCAGTGGCCCCGGGTACGATCTTTCGTAAAAAGACCAGGTCATGTCCCTCTTCCTTTACAGCAATGTGATAATTCCTGACCCTCTTTAAACTTTTTTCCAGGCTGGTCAGCTGGTGGTAATGTGTGGCGAACAAGGAGCGTACCCCTACACGGCCCCTGTTGTGGATATATTCAACTACAGAGCAAGCGATGCTGTACCCGTCAAAGGTACTGGTGCCCCTGCCGATCTCATCCAGCAGGATCAGGCTCTTAGGGGTTGCATTGTTCAGGATATTTGCCAGTTCAACCATCTCTATCATAAATGTACTTTGCCCGCTTGCCAGGTCATCGAATGCCCCTACCCTGGTGAACACCCTGTCAACGATACCGACAGACGCATATGATGCAGGCACAAAGCATCCTACCTGTGCCATGATAACGATAAGAGCGGTCTGGCGCATGTAGGTGGATTTACCTGCCATGTTCGGGCCTGTGATAAGTAGGAACTGGTCACTGTCGCAATCCATATGGGTATCGTTGGGAACAAACCCGCCCTGTACGGAATTCTCTACTACCGGGTGGCGTCCGTCCCGTACCAGGATCTCGCAGCCCTGGTTTATCTCTGGCCTGACATAGTTGTTGTTCACTGCCGCTTCGGCCAGGGTGATGATAACGTCCAGTTCGGATATGAGCCCGGCTGTTTCCTGGAGTCCGGCGGCCTGTTGTGCTATCTGGTTGGTGATCCGGGTAAACAGTTCGTATTCAAGTGCCACACGTTTGTCGTTGGCTGAAAGTATCATTGCCTCCTTTTCCTTCAGTTCAGGTGTGTAGAACCGCTCGGCATTGGTCATGGTCTGCTTCCTGATATATTCATCAGGGACCTGGGACTGATTGGCCTTTGTTACTTCAATGAAGTAGCCGAACACTTTGTTGTATCCTACCTTCAGCGACCTGATTCCGGTACGCTCCCGTTCCTGCTGCTGCAGTTTGGCCACCCATTCCTTGCCGTGTGCGGTCATGTCGTTCAGCTCGTCCAGTTCTGGCTTGTATCCTGCCTTTATCATACCGCCCTCACGCACACTGACCGGCGGCTCGTCCACGATTGAGCACTCCAGCAGGTCAGTGAGGTCAGCGAAATCGTTGAGTGAGTTGTTTATGGATGAAAGGATATCTGAGCTGATACCTGCTCCATTAAGTGCCGATTTTATCAGGGGCAGGGCGCCCAGTGAAGTGCGAAGTGCCACCAGGTCCCTGGCATTGGAATTGCCGTAGACGATGCGACCTGTGAGCCTCTCAATGTCGCGTATGCCTTTTAGGAGTGAGCGCAGGTCATAGCGCAGCAGTGTGTTTCCAGACATTTCTCCCACACCATCCAGCCGCCGGTTAATATCACTCACAGATACCAGGGGTTGGACCAGCCATTTTTGCAGCCGCCTGGAACCCATGGGTGTACTGGTGTGGTCCAGTACTTTTAGCAGCGTGGAGTTTGTACCTCCGTCGCGCACGTTTTTTACCAGTTCCAGGTTGCGCAGCGTAACAGCGTCCAGTACCATGAACTGGTTTTCAAAGTACGTCCTTGGGGTCTGGATATGGTCCAGTTCCCTCATCTGGGTATCCCTGGCATAGGCGAGTGCAGCACCTGCGGCTGTAGCGGCAGCGCTCAGGTCCTGTAGTCCCATACCCTCCAGGGTGGCAGCGTGAAAATGGTCCAGCAGGCGGCGCCTGGCAGTACCTGGTTCAAAGGCGTCTTCCTCATATTGATGGATGATGAGCTTCAGGTTGTCTTTCAGCCTGGCTGTAAGTTCGCTCTTGTTGTACAGTTCTGGAGGCATGATGCATTCGGCAGGCCGCATCCTGACTGCTTCACTTACAACAGCGTCATAGGGTGCTTTATCTTCCACCTGTGTGGTCATGAACTCGCCTGTGGAGATGTCCAAAAATGATATGCCTAAATGGGTATCATGGCGGGCCACAGCCATCAGGTAGTTGCTGCCCGAATCAGAGAACATGGATGAGTCCATGGCCGTGCCAGGGGTTACCACCCTGACCACGCCACGCTTGACCACACCTTTGGCTTGTTTCGGGTCTTCAAGCTGCTCGCAGATGGCTACCTTGTAGCCTTTCTTTATCAGCCTGGGCAGGTATGAGTCGATGGCATGGTATGGTATGCCTGCCAGGGGCATCTTCTCGCCGTCCTTGTCCTTGCCCCTGGTGGTGAGGGTGATGTCCAGTTCCCTGGCCATGGTGGCCGCATCTTCGCCGAATGATTCATAGAAGTCGCCCATCCGGAACATGATGAGGGCATCGGGATGCTGCTGCTTGGCATCGTAGTACTGGCGCATGGCAGGGGTAAGTTTTTGCATGGGGTGGACTCCGGTCAGGGTGTGGTTGTATGGGGTGTATGTATTATCGCGGGAGGTATTTTTGTTTTGGGGTTTTGCGATGGGTGGATTATTTAATATTTTGATTTGATATAAGTATGACAAAAATGTTATATAACAAAAATGATATATAACAATATTGTTATACATCATCAATTGGAGATAATAAATATGATACCAGTTGGCAATCCGGCAGTAGGAAATGATTTTATTGACCGTGAGAAAGAGATTTCACTAATACTCTCCACATTAGAGAAAGATAGTGTTCTTCTTATCGCTCCACGAAGATTTGGAAAGACCTCGATTATGAGGAAGCTGGAAAAAGAACTGTTAGATGCGGATGAAATATGTGTATTTCTCGAAGTAGAAGATGTGAATTACCCACATCGTTTTATTTCTGAAATAGTAATGGCTCTAATTGAAAATGAAAAAATCGAGCAAAGAACAAAACTGATTCCTGCTTTTAAAAATGGTTTTCAATGGTTCAAGGATAATATTGAAGAGATTGGAATATCAGTGTTTAAAGCTAAATTAAGGACTAACATTAAAAATGATTTAACAGAAAATTGGATTGATAAATCCTCACAGATATTTGATATAATCAATGAAGCAGATTCAAAAATTTGCTTCATAATAGATGAATTCCCCATAGCAATTGATAAAATGGACCAAAGTGATGCAAAAGATTTCTTACATTGGTTCCGAAAGCTCCGCCAGGTGTCTCCAAACCTGAGATTTATTGTCGGTGGTTCAGTTAGTATGGATCGTGTCGTAAGGAATGTGGGTGGATTAAGTGTTATTAACGATTTTAAGAGGATTCGTGTAGATGGCTTCCAAAAACAGACAGCACTTGATCTCATTGAAAAGGTTTTCCAGGAAGAAGGATGGACCTACACACCATTATACGGTGAAAAAATATTAGGTTGTATTGGAGAGGCCTATATACCTTATTTTATTGCGATTATGCTAAGCGCCATAAAAGAAGAATACATTTTGAGGGATGGAGAAATTAATGACGAATTAATAGAAAAAACATATAATTTCCGTATTCTTGGCAATGAAGGAAAATACTATTTTGAGCATTATTCCCAGAGGCTGAGAATTTTTTATGGTGATATGGATGCGAAAGCTGCAATGGCTATATTGAAAAATGTTTGTAATGTTGATTTTTATCCTATTGAGATGGCATTTGGGATTTACAAACAGGAAACAGCAATAGATGATTACGAAAAGTTCATGGATTTAATAGCTGATCTGAGTAATGACTTTTACCTGGAGCATGATTCTGAAAATGGACTCAAATTCTATTCTAAAATGCTGCAGGACTGGTGGAGGATATATAATGGCGACGTCTAGTGATATTATATTTTATAGATATTCGCCAGAGAATATGTCTGAAGATATTTTACGCAAACTTTTCGTGGGCAGGGAAAAGCTGCTTGAAGATCTGGTAAAGGAAATAGGGAATGCTGCAAAAAATAAGACACCCAGGTTTTATCTGGTGGTAGGACCAAGGGGAATTGGAAAATCCCACTTTTTAACTCTACTGTATTATGAAATTGAACATAAATTACCCTCGTTATTAATTCCGGTAAAACTGGCAGAAGAGGAATATTCTGTCTATCGTGCATCCGATCTTTTCGTGAGGATTTTAGAGGAATATTTTGAGAAGTATTCAAAGGGAACTCCAGAGGACATTTCTGATATCTTATCTCTGGAACAGGAAGATGAAATCCTGTATGCTGCTGTGGAAAAACTAAAACAGATATCAAAACAGGATGGGAAGAGATTTATTATTTTTGTCGAAAATCTACATGAGCTATTTAAGCAATTGGAAAAAGAAGAACTTCATAAGTTAAGATCGATATTCCAAAAATATGATATTTTTTCCTTAGTGGCCACGGCTCCGCTGATCTTTCCTTTTTTATCTGAACATGATGAACCTTTTTATAATTTTTTCCATATCCAGCACCTCAATGAGTTCTCATATCATGAGATCAGGGAGTTGATGCAAAAAATAGCAGAAATTGAAAATGGTGAGGAGTTTTTCGAAAAATTTGGACAATACGAGGAGAGAATACACGGCTTAGTACACCTTACAGGGGGCAGCCCCAGACTTGTATTTCTTTTTTATGACATGATAACAGGTGGAGAAATAGAAAACATTGAGAATGCGTTTTTCAAGGTCATAGATGAACACACACCATTCTACCAGGAAATATTCCAGATGTTAACGGGACAGCAGAGACGAATATTTGATGTCCTGATTTCTTTTGGGGAAACTGCCACACCCAAACAAATCTCAGAAAAAGCAAGGATTAAACTCCAAACTGTTAATACGCAATTGAGGAGGCTGGAAACTGACGGTTATGTTATTTCACGACCGATGGGAAGGCACTCTAAGTATGAAGTGAGGGAAAGGCTTTTCAGGCTCTGGCGGGAGATGCGGCAGCCATTCGGGAGAAAAAGAGTATCTATTCTTTTAGAATTCTTGCAGTTATGGTATACTGCTGAGGAGAGGAAAGAGCTTTTCAGGATAAAATTTGAGTTGCTTGCAGCGGGTGAAAAATCAGTGCTTAAGGAATTATGTTATTATGCTGAAATCCAGCCGCCTGAATTCAAAACAGAGGCTCTGTTAAAACTTACACCTAAACTTATTGAATTGGGGGAACGAGATGAAGCTGATTATGATATACGCAAGCTGAAGGAAACTGCGGTGAAGACCAATGATAAGGAATTGGAATGCAAAATACTGTTTTATGAAGGACAATTACTGTATTCTGAAAATAAATATGAAGAAGCACTTGAAGCTTTTAATAAAGTGCTGGAAATGAATTTAAAGGATGAATTTGCACTGTCCAAAAAAGGTTTGGCGCTGGGGAGACTTGGTAAGTATGAAGAGGCACTTGAAGCGTTTAATATGGCTCTGAAAGTAAATCCAAAGAATAAATCTGCTATTTCTAACAAAGGTGCAGTGTTAGGAATTCTCGGGAAGCACGAAGAGGCACTTAAAACGCTTAACTTAGCTCTGGAAATCAATCCAAAGCATGAATCTACATTGTTCAATAAAGGTTTAGCATTAGGAAATCTCGGGAAATATAAAGAGGCACTTGAAGTCTTCAACTTGGTTCTGGAAATCAATCCGAAGCATGAAACTGCACTGCTTAACAAAGGTTCAGCATTAGGAAGTCTTGGGAAATATAAAGAGGCACTTGAAGTCTTCAACATGTTTCTGGAAATCAATCCGAAGCATGAAGATGCACTGTTTAGAAAAGGTTTAGCATTAGAAAAACTTGGGAATTATAAAGAGGCACTTGATGTCTTCAACATGTTTCTGGAAATCAATCCAAAGCATGAAGATGCACTGTTTAGAAAAGGTTTAGTATTAGGAAATCTCGGAAATCATAAAGAGGCACTTGATGTCTTCAACATGTTTCTGGAAATCAATCCGAAGCATGAAACTGCACTGCTTAACAAAGGTTCAGCATTAGGAAGTCTCGGGAAGTACAAAGAGGCACTTGAGGTTTTCAAGATGGTTCTGGAAATCAATCCAAAGCATGAAAATGCACTGTCTAAAAAAGGTTTAGCATTAGAAAATCTCGGCAAGTATAAAGAGGCACTTGATGTTTTCAACATGGTTCTGAAAATCAATCCAAAGCATGAAAATACACTGTTTGGCAAAGGTGTAGTGTTGGTAAATCTCAGGAAGTACAAAGAGGCACTTGATGTTTTCAACATGGTTTTGGAAATCAATCCAAAGCATGAAAATGCACTATTTGGCAAAGGTTTAGCATTAGGAAATCTCGGAAAGTATAAAGAGGCACTTGAGGTTTCCAACATGGTTCTGGAAATCAATCCGAAGCATGAAGACGCACTGTTTAACAAAGGTTCAGCATTAGGAAATCTCGGGAATCATAAAGAGGCACTTGAGGTTTTCAACATGTTTCTGGAAATCAATCCAAAGGATGAAGCCGCTCTCAGAAACAAAGTTGTTGTGCTATTAAAATCGGAAAGGTATAAGGAAGGGCTGGAAGTTGCGAAGGAAATATTAGATGTTGTAACCGAAGAACATTCTAAAATTGATGTTTCACTTATTGTAATTGAAGCTTATATCACTCTTAATAGAAAAGCTGAGGCTGCCTTTGAGATAGATAAAATAAAAAACAAAATAGCTGATCAGGAACCAGATTTAATTGAAGATTTCACAGAAATTTGTTTGAATCTGGCTCTGGAAGAATTGAAGGATGGTAACCGCGGAACTGCAGCTAAATTCATTAAAATGGCTTTTGAGAATAGCTCTAAAATGGAGGTAGGTATTGTCAAAGAATTTGCAATGAATTTCTTAAAGGATGCAACTGATTCTGAAGAACTGCAAGTTATAAAAGCTGCAGTAGAGGAAATATTAAATCAGCAAATCGATGAAATTAAGAAACTTATCAGACCTATTATAAAGGCAATAGAGATTATCGAAACAAGAGATATCAAGAAATACTATGATCTGCAGATCGAAGAATTGGAAATTGTGGCAGATGTGGTAGAGAAAATTACTAAATCTGATGAGTTAGTGCCAGATGAAATCAAAAGGAAGGACAGTTATTAAACCCGGTTGATATGGAAAAAAAGAGAAATCTTCCTTGAGATTTTCTCTACATCCCCATGTATCAGTAAATACTGAGTTCATCTTTCATTAGAACTACCTGAAAAGAGATTATTAAAGAAAAACAGAATGATATATATTTGAATACGAATTTTTAAATAAAGTTGAAATAACACCCAATAAGACTTTTACACAAGTATTCTACTAAGTAAAAACCACACATAAAAGTGGATATAGCCATGCTGCAACTAATCGTCAACGGGATTGTCCTCGGAAGCATCATCGCCCTGGCAGCCATCGGCCTGACAATGGTGTATGGCGTCCTGAACTTTGCCAATTTCTCCCATGCCGATTTCATGGCATTGGGTGCATACATCGCCTTTGTGTTGAATGTTGCTCTTGGCCTGAATATAATATTATCATTCTTCATTGCCATTGCAATAGCAGGTGCACTGGGTGTGCTCCTGGACTTTTTAGTCTGGAAACCCATGCGCAGGAAAAACGCTGACCTTGTAAGTCTCGTGATCATATCTATCGGGCTGTCCCTGATCGTTCGCAATGCCATTATCTTTATATGGGGCGGCAGTACCCGAAACTTTGACCTGCCCGTGCGAAGAGGCATTGAGATGCTGGGAGTGACCATAACCCATAATCAGCTCATAGGCCTGGGTACAGCCATACTCTTCATGGTGCTGGTCCACTTTTTCCTGAAAAATACAAAACTGGGTAAGGCCATGCGTGCCATATCCGATGATATCAACCTTGCCCGTATCTCAGGCATTGATTCAGATAAAGTCATTATGTGGATGTGGTTTATTGGAATAGGCTTAGCAGGTGTGGCCGGTATCCTGTATGGACTGGAAACCACTATCAGGCCCAATATGGGCTGGTTCCTTATCCTCCCCATGTTCGCAGCCGTTATCCTGGGGGGTATCGGCAACCCCTACGGTGCCATGGTGGGCGGCATGATAATCAGTCTGTCCCAGGAATTAAGTATGCTCATCCTGCCATCAGAATATAAAATGGGAGTAAGCCTTTGTATAATGATACTGGTACTGTTGTTTAAACCCAAAGGACTATTCGGGGGGACAAATGCATGATCGACTACCTGGTAGCCATCAGTATCATCGTTGGGATCTATGCCATATTCGCAATAGGACTGAACCTGGAGTGGGGCTTTACCGGACTCATCAACTTTGGTCACGTAGGATTTTTAGCTATCGGTGCCTACACCACAGTACTGATGAACTTAAGCGGTGCGCCGATATGGCTATCCATGGCATCAGGCGTAGTGCTGGCAGGCTTTTTCGGACTTCTGGTTGGAATCCCGACCCTCAGGCTCAGGGAGGATTATCTTGCTATTGTTACGATCGGTTTTTCAGAGATAGTCAGGTTGTTCCTGCTTAATGAGGAATGGCTCACAAGGGGACCCATGGGACTGTTCGGATTTGACAGGCCCTTTGAAGCAATGATACCTTTTGACTACAATTATTTCCTGTTCATCCTTGTATTCGGTTCACTGGCCGTTATTTACCTGCTTATAGAAAAACTGGTCAAATCTCCCTGGGGCAGGGTGTTACAATCCATTCGTGAGGATGAAGATGTGGCATCCGCTCTCGGTAAGGATGTGTTTCGTTACAAGATCCAGGCATTGATGATCGGCTCTGCCATTGCAGGACTGGCCGGTGCCTTTTTAGCATTCAATATGCAATACATCAATCCCAGGAACTTCATCCCGATGGAAACTTTTTATGCATGGATAATCGTGGTGCTGGGAGGAAGTGCCAGGAATAAGGGTACCATTATTGGTGCTATTTTAGTCCAGTCCTTCTACACCGGGACCAGATACCTTCAGGACTATGTACCCCTGGCATCCCACCAGATGGCTGCCTTACGGGTCATGGTGATAGGATTATTATTGGTGTTGTTGATGATGTATAAACCGCAAGGACTGCTTGGCAAAAAAGAAGAACTGACACTGGGGCAATAAAATGGTGCAGGAAATCCTGAAGGTTCGTGGCGTGAAAAAGTATTTCGGGGGTGTCATGGCTGTTGACGGTGCGTCTTTTAG
>Ga0255457_1036_pt1 | contig 27291 bp, 26 predicted proteins | sample ANMaggQBNCT02L10_FD_182650 | JGI IMG/M metagenome (GOLD analysis project Ga0255457, IMG submission 182650) | Sediment cell enrichment communities from methane seep in Santa Monica Basin, California, United Staets - ANME aggregate JGI... | ecosystem: Environmental > Aquatic > Marine > Cold seeps >...
GCAGACTTTACGTTCTCTATTTCAAAAATTGGATGGTTTTTTTTCATATTTAATTGTAGGTACAAATCCCTTATGTGTAGAATTACCTTCAATTCAAAATAAAGATAATCCCATTTTTAACCAAATACCATTTGAATATATTCCTGGCTTTGATGTACCACAAACTAGGGAAATGGTGCGGAAACTTGGTAAAATTATGGGTATAAAATTTGACGAAATAATTTATGGTAAATTAACTGAAGATTTTGGAGGACATCCATTCTTAATTAGGCATTTATGTAGTATAATAAATCGCAATTGTTCTTTTGAACGGCCTGTGACGATAAATAAATTAAATTATTATAATGCCAAAGAAATTTTTAGAAAGGAATATTTTAATTATGTTGAAATGATATTACACGTACTTTACCAATTTTATAATGATGAATATGAAATGTTAAAATATTTAGCTATTGGTGATTATGAAAAATTTTATGATATGGATAAAAAATCCCCAAATTATACAAATCATCTATTGGGATATGGAATTATTGAAAGGAATAAAGATGGTTTTTCTTTTAAGATTGAAACTGTAAAAGATTATCTTTCTGATAAATATAAATATACAAAATTAAAAATGACACCCGAAGAAATGAAAAATGAGATCTCAGAAAGAAGGAATGATCTCGAACCAAAAATGAGAAAAATTGTACGGACTCAGCTTATGGCTCAATATGGTGCAGCAGAAGCTACTGAAAAAGTTTTGAATATTTTAGGTGGATACAGAAAAACAAGGTATAAAAGTTATTCCTATTCGGATATTTTCAACCCAAACAAATCTAACATCTATTTCGAAGATTTAAGAAAAGTTATTTTTAAATACTGGAGAACTTTTGGAAATATTTTCGATATGGATCAACATGAATTTGATACAATGATGAAAACCATAAATAAATATAGAATTGATGCTCATGCAAAAGAAATTACCCAACAAGAAATGGAATATTTTCGAGTATGTATTTTAAATATAGAGCAAAAGGTCAAAAACTTTCTAGATTAATAACTTAAATTTAGTGTGATTATAATCAATTCAATTGTCGGAAATAGTTTTAGTCCAAGTTCAAATTAGAATTCAAAATGAAAAAAAGTCATCTTGCGCATTTTATGGACTGTGGAAAATTATTGGACCTGAAATGGATCATATTCACTCGACATTTGGTACAAATTTTACCACCCCACCTAACAATTTCTCTTGTTTTACTTCTAATGTCATTTGATTCTCTGCACAAATCAGTAATACGAACTTTTAATCTTGAGGAAATGTATCATTCTGCTAAACATTTGCGAATCTCTGATGCAAGATTGTTTACATCAGCATGTGTTTTTCTATTTTCAAGATAAAAGGCTATAATGCCCGAAGTGCTTCAATAATCATCTCAACCCCCATCCCTGTGCCCCTTAAATGAGGGGAGAGCTGCATGATAATATAAAGCTGTGGATGCCCAATGATCAGTTCATGCTTAAAGTAACACTACTGGCTAAAACCAACATCACCCCTCAAAATGCATCACTCGTCTGCACCCTGTCACCCAACTGCCACCAAAGCTGCGTAAGTAATAATACCAGCCACCAGCGGCGACACAAACCACATGGTAATTATGCGTTGAAGCGTTGCATTCCTGGCAGTAAGCAGTCCCTCATCATACCTCTCCGGCTGGTCAGGACACCCCCATATCGTGCCGTCACTATGGTACAGCAATAAAGCATCCCCACCCGGCATGACCGTGCCTATATTCCACAGGACAACAGCGACATCAGGATATCTTTCAATGCTGCCGGAGCTAATAGGCCGTTGGTACCGCCATTCATCGTTATCATTTTTTTCTTTTATTTCCCGCGTCGTTTTATCCACCTAATAGCAGACCAGTCTATAACCTCACATGCACACCGTTCTTCTTCAAATACTCCTTAACCTCAGAAACTGTATATTCTCCAAAATGGAAGATACTTGCAGCCAATGCAGCCGATACATTGGTCTTTTTAAACACTTCAAGTATGTGTTCCAAATTCCCGCAGCCGCCTGACGCAATCACAGGAATGTTCACACTATTGCTGATCGCTTTGGTTAGTTCTATATCATACCCATCCTTAGTGCCATCCCTATCCATGCTTGTGAGCATGATATCTCCGGCTCCGCGCTCCTCTGCTTCCATTGCCCACTGTATCGCATCTATACCTGTAAATTCCCTTCCGCCGTAGAGTGAACATTCAAACCAGCATTCACCCTGTGGAGTGTCAACCATTTCCCTGCCCGCCTCACGTCCATATCTGCGTTTGGCATCGATCGCAATCACACATGCCTGTGTCCCGAAGTATCTTGAAATTTCATGAATAAGGTCAGGGTTCTTTATTGCAGCCGTATTGACCGAGACCTTATCAGCTCCGGAATTAAAGGCAGTCCTGGCATCCTTTAAACTCCTGATACCGCCGCCAACCGTAAGCGGCATGAACACGTTCTCAGATGTCTTTTCAATCACCTTGGACATCGTTTCCCTTCTTTCATGTGATGCAGTAATATCCAGAAAGATCAGCTCATCTGCACCCTGTTTATCATACTCCTTTGCCAGTTCCCAGGGTATGCCTGCATATCTTATCTCTTTGAACCTGACCCCTTTTACAACCCGTCCAAAGGGAACCCCAAGATCACAGTCAAGGCACGGAATAATTCTTTTTGCTAACATCTGGTCATCTCGACAAAATTTTTAAGGATAACAAGCCCTTTACTGCTTGACTTTTCCGGATGGAACTGGACCGCATGGATATTATCCTTTTCCACAACTGCAGCCAGGTCCACACCATAATCAGTTGTTGCAGTGATAGTGTGCTTATTTGCAGGGACGCAGTAATATGAATGCACAAAATAGAAAAAATCACCATCATTGATCCCTGAAAGTAGGTCCGAATCGCTGCGGATCTGCAGCTCGTTCCATCCCATCTGTGGAACCCTGACTCCCTGTGGCAGACGAATGACATCTCCTGTAATAAGTCCGAATCCTGCACAGTTGCTCTCCTCACCCCAGTCAAACAGAACATGCATTCCGATACAGATCCCAAGCATAGGTATGCCGTCGTGTATTAAATCGAACAGTTCATCTGCAAACGGTTTTAAGTTGTTCATTCCATCGCCGAATGACCCAACTCCCGGAATAACAACTGCATCAGCACCTGAAAGTTTTGCACTATCTGATACAATGACCGGATCTCCATTGACATTCATCAGTGCATTATAAATACTGCGCAAGTTTCCCATCCCATAGTCAATTATTGCAATCATAATCGCTTGAACTACCATTATGTTTATTAAATGATCGATGAGGCAGCACTACTTCTTTGTTTAACGTATAGGAAAGTATAAACGCATTTCAATGTCGATATAGGTAATTTTCTTAGTTTCAATCAAATCTTTTGACAGGATATACAGGATTGGATCGTATCCTGTCAATCCTGTTGATCCTGTCTGAAATTTTCATTTTCTTGAATTGCTTTACTTTTTGTGCAACATTCTTGACCGCCCCCACACCAATAAATTTTAAAATATGTCTAGAGAAATATTTATATAATATGCAGTAGGCTATCGTGTAGTGATGCCAATGAAATATGTAATAGCAATAATACGACCTGAACGGCTTGATGCTGTCAAGCGGGAGCTTCAGGAGGTTGAAGTAAACAGATTGACAGTAACATCTGTTTCCGGTTATGGGGCACAAAAAGGGCATTTGGAAGTATACAGGGCACTGGAGTATGAGGTAAACCTGCTTGAAAAGATCAAACTTGACATCGCTGTGAATGACGAGTTTTTAGAACCCACGATCGAGGCAATACAGCGGGGAGCCAAAACCAACGAGAAAGGGGAGATCGGGGATGGTAAAATATTCGTGCTGCCACTTGAGGATGTCATAAGGATAAGCACCGGTGAAATCGGGTCTGAGGCTATTTAGGACGGTAAAAATATGTCTATTGTTGCAGCAGATACTGCATGGGTCCTGATCTCATCAGCACTGGTATTATTCATGCTTCCCGGGCTTGCGCTATTCTATGGCGGGATGGTGCGGCGTAAAAATGTCCTGAGCAGCATGATGCACTCGTTCGTTGCGATGGGTATTATTGCTGTAGAGTGGGTGATAATTGGTTACTCGCTTGCATTCGGGACCGGAAACTGGTTCATAGGCGGATTTGAGCATGTATTCCTGCGGGGGATTGACCTTTACTCGACATCAGGCACTATCCCCACATATGCATTTATTGTGTTCCAGGGGATGTTTGCCATAATAACGCCTGCTTTAATCTCTGGTGCTATTGTCGGGCGTATCAAGTTCAAGTCATACATAGCATTCATCGCATTATGGGGCCTTATTGTCTATGCACCAGTATGTCACTGGGTGTGGGGCGGCGGATTCCTTACAGGGGAAGCACTTGATTTTGCAGGTGGTACGGTTGTCCACATAACATCAGGTATCTCAGCCCTTGCACTCCTGGTCTTCCTTGGCAAGAGGAAAGGATATGGCCTGGACGCAATTAAGCCGCACAACGTTACTTTCACACTACTTGGTGTAGGGCTTTTGTGGTTTGGCTGGTTCGGATTCAATGCAGGGTCGGCCCTGGCTGCTGATGAGGTTGCAGGACTTGCATTTATAACCACGTTCATTGCACCGGCAGCTGCAGGACTTTCGTGGATGGCAGCAGAATGGACCCATAGCAAAAAACCAACCGCACTGGGATTTGCAACTGGAATTTTGGCAGGACTTGTTGCAATCACGCCCGGCGCAGGTTTTGTCACACCGATGGCTGCACTCTTAATCGGGCTTATTGCAGGAATTGTATGCTATTGGGCCGTGATGTTAAAAGGTAAGCTGGGCTACGATGATTCACTTGATGTGTTCGGGGTTCACGGTGCCGGCGGGATTACGGGTGCGCTCTTAACTGGCGTATTTGCAAGTGTGGGGGCCACAGGTCTTTTGCTTGGCAACTCACACCAGCTATTGCTCCAGATTGAAGGGGTGGTTATTACGATCATCTATGCAAGTGTTTGTACTATCTTGATCGGATTTGTGCTTGACAGGACGATGGGGCTGAAGGTCACTGAGAGCGAGGAAAATATCGGGCTTGACAAGACATGCCATGGTGAGACAGCGTATAACATTTGAAATATATAGTGTCCATCGATACTACAATATTATAAGAGGTAATTAGCAATGAATAAACCAGAACAAGGTGTTCAAGCACCTGGTTTTGGAGGTTGTATATCATTTTGCTATGGACAAATTTCAAAGGATCAGACCATCGAGTTACTCAAAGATGAAATTGACGGTAAGCAGAGGGATTATGATCATTAATATGGACCACACAAAACCTACTTTTGTGACCTCGAACCTCCCTACCTTCGTAACAAATCTTTCCATTATTGCCAGCACAACCAGAATAATAAGCATGGCATTGAAGATGGTGATGGGTACACTATGTTCCATAGGCAAATAGTCTGCAAAAGATTCAAAGTTGGACCATCTTACGAGAAAGAATGTCAGGGGTATATGGGCAAGACCAATGTAGGCAAAAGTCATGAGGTGCAGTTTTAACCATGATTTCAACCGCGGGTTGGGCTGCAACAGCTCAGTTTCTCTCCCCCTTTCAATACCATACAGTATAAGTACTACGATCAAAAGAGTTACTGCTATGAGTGATGCAATATACCACGGCCAGAAGGCCAGCAGGCCAGGAACCATGAGGAATGCAGCAATGAGTGCAGCAAGCTGGCAGGAGATCATCCTGAAATGATACGATATTCCCACGGTTATGAACGTTAAAGGAAGAGCGAAGTTGTGTCCCCATCTGGGGTCGACCAGAAATGTGGAAAATGCAGGTCCAAGCCAGAAGACCAGCCATAATACACCCAGGACCACAATCCCTGTGTGAGCTGTCATCACTTTATCTTTGCTAAATGGTAACGAACCCTTCATAGTCAATAATGATATTTTTACCATTTAATATAACTACCTACCCTTTTGATAAAATATTGACCATTATCATAATTCGGTAAGAACAATATCTCAATAATCATACGTTTCCTCATGAAATACACAGATGATAAAAAGCTCTCTGGTCAAAATAATATGATAACAGATAGGATAGTTATCCAATAAGGTTTTATAATTTCAGATGAAATGAAATAATGGAGTAATTCTCAAGTCATGATAAACAGGGGGTTTACAATGAATAAAAAGAAGATAGCAATAGTTATATTTTTGACTTTAGCTTTGATGACCGTAGAGGTTTATGCTAATGCTTCGATCAAACAGATGTTCACTACGCAATACGACAATCAGGGTACAGAACTTGATGAATGCGCGACGTGCATGCGTTCTACGTCTCCTCCCGCCAGCTGGAATCCATATGGTACAGCTTTGAGGGACGATGCGGACTTCGACCGCAATAATGTAGCTCAAGCTCTTGAAAATATCGAGGAGCTGGACTCTGATGGAGATGGATTTAACAATATAGATGAGATACGCAATTCAACCTATCCAGGTGATCCTGACGATTTTCCCGAGGTTGTGGAGGTAACACAAACACAAACACAAACACCAACATCAATGGAAACAGCAGAACCAACCGAGGCAGTCGCATCAGCCACACCGGATACTGAAGATAGTAATGGCACGCTGAATTCAATGTTCAATGCCTTGTTCACTTTTGCAGCCATCGTGTTGATGTCCATCATGGTAAGAAAAAAGAACGTATAGAAAATGGGTATTTCAATGTTAGCTGCAATGTATTCCATACGTGATCGTTTAATGTAAACAATCGAAAAGCGCCTGCCAGCCCACGCACCGCGAGAGCGGGCGGGGCAGATAGGGATGGGCACCCGGGCAGGGATTGAGAAATAAATAGTAAAGAACTCAAAACGAACTCGGACGACCTCTGAGTTCGTATCAGCATCAAGAGCCAGAAGCCAAAGGCCAGTATGACAACGATGGTGTAGATGCTTAAAAATGCTAAGGATAATCCCATCAATATTGATTCAATCATTTTCCTGTGTTAAATACGATACCTGAACTCATGTTCTCAACCCGGCTGGCTATAATAACGTTGTTTTCAGTCCTGACTTTATTCCCATTGTACAATTTGCCAATGATCCGGAGCTTGTCATTCTTTGAAACAAGACAAATCCCGGGATACGTAACTACAACATTCTCCCCATCATGCTCCACTGAAAAAATGCTCTCATATTTCCCCCACACACTACCAAACACTAGAAAAAAGGGTATACCAATAAACGAAGTCGTTTTTTCACAAATCCTGGAATCAATTGTTGCTTCAGTGTCAATACCTACTGTTTCAGTTTCACCTTCTGAATTTCGTCCAAATGGATTTATTGGCCATAATAAAATAATGATCAACACAATGACCAGCGCCAAAGTTATCATTGCGCCAGCGCCCAACGAAAGCATATCAACTGTGAGGTTTAACCCCATTATTACAAATCCTACCAGAAATACCATTAACAATACTATCAGTAACTTTTTATCCATTCTATACTCTCCGATTCAATTCCCACTCCATACTTCAACCACCTGCCGCGTATCCATATCGACCAGTTCTTCTATTTTAGTATGTTTTGTGTAGTCAATTCAATCAACTTATCAAAGATTTATCTAAACTGCGAATTCATTCGTAGTTATCCACATTCATCAAAAACTTTCCGAAGTTAATCAAATCATTATACTAACAAAAAGAATAATCTTGACTCCCTTCGAATCTTTGTCTGTCATCCTCCACGCAAGAGAAACAATTAGTGCTGCAAGACTAATGCCATACAATCCATAAGGTAGTTCAGCAATTGATTTTGCTGAAAGACTAGATATTATGGAAACTGCTATTATAATAAAGGAAATAATGAGACCAATAAGGCCCCATTTTTTCCGATCAAATTCCGATGGTATATTTTTTCACTGCATGGATTCTGCGATCTGTATCAATTCCTCTTTGTCCAGTGAACCTGAGAGTGTCAGCTGGATATTCCCGATCTCCCACTGAAGCATCTTATAATCGTCATATATTGTGACAAGTTTGCCTTCAACGTCATTGATACTGACAACTTCTGCACTATCCATTATCTGTGATGTCTGCGGCTCATCCTCAAAGACGATTTCAGATATTCCCAATCTTTCGTCACCGTTTTTGTAGGTAAGTGAGACTGTTTCAACAAATCCTTGAATTACCATCGCATTATCAAATTCATAACCGTTAGGAAGATATGAAGGCACCAATATATCGAATGTAGCTTCTTCCCCGGCTTCTTCAAGTGTCATTGCTTGCGGCATCAACACTTCATCCATATTCAGAGTATGTACTTTTGCACCTTCAGGTACTTCAAATTGGAATTCATCATCCGATATGCCGGTATTAGTCTGGAAATTCCGATATTCCACAGAAATCATTGGATTCCCGTCAGCATCTTTCATATCCATTTTTAGCGGCATCCATGTTTCTTTATCCACCCACACTTTCATGGCCCCAAACATACCAAAGTCGTCGCTTTCATCTTTTGGTGACATGTCGATTACGTAAGTAGTCCTGCCATCAACTTTTTCGATACCTTCAAGTGAAAAATCACTTTCATTCATCATTGTCCCAATAAGTTGCAGGTAGTCCTGCTCGTTTTGCTCAGGCGTTTCAGACAGTTCCATTATCATGACAGTATTTTGCTGTGCGTCGTATAACCATATGGTTTCACCATCGGAAACCGTAACACTTCCTGCCATTTCAGCCGGTTGTGTTTGAACTGTTTTTAATTTGTTTGGTTTTTTGTACATCATGTCGGCTTCAGTTTCCATTTTCTGTCCACCGAACTCCATTGTCATGTACATCGTGTACGAGTAGTCTTCAATACTATCCTGTTTCTGTTGCATTTTCTCTGCGATTTGCTTCACATCAAGTTCATCATCAGTACATCCTGTTACAAATATTGCCGAACTTATCAGGAGTAGCACAAGCACTCCGTATATTTTGGATTTCTTCATTTTCTCTCTCCTATTCATATGAAACACATTCAATTTTTCATAATAAATTATTTCGTAATAATTCATACCTATTTAATAAATGGTATGATTGCATATTAATTCTTAATAGTAATTAAATATGTCGAATGAATTGATTATAAAAACGAAAAATTATAGTCGTATATTTATAGATGCTGTAAATATATATTGCTTCAACTGTTCATTGCTAGTTCGAATTATCTATGATTATAGCGAATACGTTTTTTAGTTGAACGAATATATTATGTTGTTGATTGAAATGAATGAAGAAAATGCAGAACACGTAAAAAAAATGCTAGAGTATTATCGGGATTTTCACATTTAGATGAAACCGACGTATATATTTTGCTAACTTTATTAGAAAACAGCAAGATTACCAATACACAACTTGCTAAATTGCTGGAATTCAAGGACGGGAATTCTGCAGTATATCACATACGTGGTATGCAAAAAGAAGGAATAATTGACAGATATACCATTGTACCAAATTGGAAACGTATAGGTCTGGCCACAGAGTTTATTATTTTGGCAGAAGCAGATAATGACGAACAGTTGCTTGAAATCGAAAAAAAACATGTGATAATGGCTGATGAGTATACAAAAGAAAATGAGAATTTTGTTGTGACCCCGACAATATCAGGTTGTGTCATCCTACAAAATGTGTATCACTGCTTCGGCGACAAGACAATGGGAATAATAATTGGCAGGGCCACGTCTGATCAGGATGCAGCTGTTTATTGTAAGAATTACCTTGTCACAAGGTATCCTAATATTAAAGTAGGCCTGCTAATTAACAAATATAAAACAATCAGTGATTTCTTTATTGATAACAAGGCAATAGATACGCTAAAAAACTATTTCCACTTAAATGAGAATGAACAATCAGGAGATGTTTTGCAGGGACTGCATGATATGCACTTTGAGGAATGAAGTCAGTTGTTATAAGAAAATTAACATATCCCCAAGATAAGTATTTTTACACATCACTCTCTAACTCAATCACCAATTCCCCATAAAGTCTTGTTCAAATTCATAATCTGTCCTTTTCCAGAATTAGCAATTTTTCCGTCTGCTCAATCTAAATAACATTAATACACTCTTGCATCCACGAGGCACCAAAGAAGCCCACCAGCCCCCACACCACAAGGGCGGGCGGAGCAGATCGAGAGGGCACCCTGTAAAGTGAAGCGAAAAGGGGCAGCAGGAAAGCGTAAGAATTCAGGAGGATGAAATGCATTTCAATGGTTACATAAATCCACAAGGTTGGCTGCCACCTTGTTGCTCGATCGGGCATTGGTGTCAGGGTCAGCTATACATGGGCACACTCTCATACCGCCAGATCAATCGAAAAGCGCCTGCCAGCCCCCTCACCTCAAGAGCGGGCGGAGTCAGATCAGAACGGGCACCCTGTAAAGTGAAGACGAAGGGGCGGCAGGAGAACTGAATAAAGGATGGGGGTGGAGTTATCAGTTAAGAGTAAGTTACAGAAATTCTGAAACTAAATTCTATTTTCAAAATAGAAATATTACTGAAATTACAAACAGAATTGGTTTAACAAAAGTGGCTGTCTCGCAAACTCTTTCATGTCTAAACTATAAAAGAATACTTATAAAGAAAACATATCCACTTGATTAAAATACTCCTCAGGTTAAATTCACAATTAAAGGAAATTAGTTATTGAAGCAAATAATCAATATAAAAAAAATATTGAACAACAGTTTTTAGAATCTGTTCAATCGGTTTCAAATCATGATACACAAGTTATATCTAATTTCATGGACAATTTTGTTTTAATACAAAACAAAAATCATCAAATTAAAAAAAAATAGGAGGAAAATATGAATCCAAAACAACATTTAACAATGATAATAATCTGCTTCACAGCATGGTTTATTTTTTTACTGCTAGGTATTCCATCAAATAATTACATGGATTATTCTGTTAGTATTAAAGTTTTAATCATTATTGGTACATTTTTTTTTTTTTTCCCACCACTTACTGTTTTATTACTTCGAACTTTTAAAAATACTAATTTGTTTAATGCAAGTTTATATTTTTCAGTTTATGCAACTTTAGGAATATTTGCACTCGATTATTTGTATTGTGGGATTTATCTGGGATACGGATTAGGTTTTGTAAAATCTCATTGGCTACAAAGTATTTTCTATATTCTTCCTTGGTTCGAAGTTCCAATTATTGGATATATAATGGAAAAAAGAAGACTTAATATTTCAAAATAGTAAAAATAAAATAATCAATAACAAGCATAATATTAATATTTTTTATTACCTTTGAGCCGAAGAAAAGATGAGGGCTTGCATATTTAAATAACATTAAATATATACTTCTAATGACTCCGGCACTTACTGGCATAACATCTAATTTCACATCCCCCAACCACCGATTCAATCAAAAAGCGCCTGCCAGCCCCCACACCACAAGGGCGTGTGGAGCAGCATCAGAACGGGCACCCGGGCAGAGTGTAAAGTGATGAGGGGGCAGAGAACACCCCCAGGAATCACCATGATTGTAAGGCCATTGTTAGCTCAGGCCTAGCTGGTTTTACCTTGCCGGATACTCCGCACGACAATCCAACCAGCAGAAATCAACAGCAAAACCACCACAATCGGGAAGGCGATCTCAATCACTGTTTGGGTGGTCTCTGCCGCCTCGTAGTCCTTAGCGACCTTCTCCAGCATGAGGTCCAAATCGGCACGTGAGTACCAGCGGCCTCGCACCATCACCCCGGCTATCTGCCTGGTGTTTGTGATTTCCTCCAGTGGGTTTGCTTCCAACAGAACCAGGTCTGCGCGCTTGCCTTCCTCTATGGTGCCGAATTCCTCCAGTTCACCGATATATAGGGCTGGGTTGTAGGTGCTGGTCCTCAAGACATCATAGGGGGACAGGCCGATGTCAGCCATCGTTTCTAATTCATCGTGCAACGAGAATCCCGGCACCATCAAAGGCACAGGCGCATCTGTCCCTGACATCAGAAGGGCTCCAGATTCGCTCAGCGCCAGCAGCATCTTCTCTTGGGCAGCCAGGTAGTTCGAATACCCAGGGCGAGAACCAACCTCAACGTAGTAATTCGCACCCGCCCCCCATCCCTTGGCATCGAAGACTTCAGGATGCACATATTTGACCTCCGGCATTGCGGCCAGCGTACCTTCGAGATCGTAAGCCTGGTCGACAATAGATCGGAACAGGAAAACCGTTGTCGTTACCCATAGGCCGTCGTCGGCTGCATCCTGAGCCATTTGGCGAATGCTCTCATCCGATGCTTGGCGAAAGTGTAGTGAAGTGTTCTCATCCGACAATTCCACCATCTTGACCAGTTCCTCAACATGCGTAAGCGCAGGTACCCCCATGGTCCGGAAGTCATTCCAGGCGTCCGATCTAGTCTCGAACACACTGTACGAGGTGTGATCTTCGGGTGCGTGTCCATCAAAGGGCAAGCCGTGTTTGGCCGCGGAATCCAGGAGGGCCAGGTATATTTCTGAGGAAAAGATACCTGCCAGCCCCCACACCACAAAGGCGGCGGAGCAGATCGGGACGGGCACCCGCCTTCTATGTATAACCAATTGTGTCAGGAATTGAAAAATTAAAAAGTAAGTTTGAGTTTCTTAAATTTTTTCCCCCTTAGATCTAGTCAAACTCAATCCAACCATAATCAAAAAGCCCAACACACACAACCAAGCAAAAAGATCACCAATTTGAGAATAAATAGTCTTTATACCTTGTTTAGGAACATCAGCGATCATAACCACATCCTCAGTTGTAAAATCATTCATTTGCGACAAAATATTTCCATGATAATCAACTGCAATAGATAACCCCTCAAAAGTAGGACGAATCATAGAGAAACCATTTTCAATAGACCTAAAACTAGCCATTCTTGCATGCAAAGGGGTAATTGCCTCCCAATCATCACTCGGAATTAACATTAAATCAGCATTAGCTTTTCCTGCCTGACGAACATAATTTGGAAAATCAGCATCATAACAAATTACTGAAGCAAGCTTTCCATAAGGTGAGTCCTGAATAAGAACTTTACCATCACCTAATATATGATTATCACCAGGTACTAAATGAGTTTTTAGGTATTCTGATGTATGTCCTGAAGGATCAATTAAAACTACTTTATTTTCATTAATGGACTCGTCTTCTGAAATCGCCATGATTCCCATTACCAAATAAACCTTTTCCCGCATTGCAAATTCACGAGCTTGTCTAATATATCCTGCTTCATCATCGTTAAATACAAATATGCCAGCTTCTTGCCAAACAATTATTTTGGCGCCAGCATCTGCTGCCTGTTTGCTGTGTTCAAGAAAATCATCAAGAGATTGATTGAGTACCCCTTGAATACAAGAAATATTCTTATTACATTCTTTAGCCAGAGGAAAAATATCAAACGACCGAGTAACAGAAGCCACACGAACTGTATCTGAATCTACAGGTAAAAAAGTTAAATATGCTCCACCGAACAGTAATATGAAGATTAAAATACCTAGATAAAGAGATGCACCTTTGTAAATTTTTGGCAATGAAAATTCTTGTTCCCAAGCCCAGTTTACTACTGATGCAAACCATATAATCAAAAAACTAATGCCCCATATTCCAGTTATAGATACAAGTTGCATCAATGGAAGATTGCCAAATTGAGTATATACAAGTGAAAACAAGCTACCAAAGAGAGTAAAAGAAGCAATTAATTCCATTGTTACCCATGCTGACGGAAATACCAATGTAGAAAGATAACCTTCTATTTTTGGAGTTATAAATCTGTCAGCAAGAAAAGGTATGAAAAAAATAATCCCATAAGTTACAGCAAAGATGTAACCTATTATGCCTAGAAACATGCCATAGAGCATAATTATCCATGCTATAACGTATACGGGTGCAAAAATTACTAGTCCTTTAGTTTTATTTTGTGTTCGTAAAAAGCGTAATAAAAATATGGGAGCAAGCCATGCTGCGATTGGAATAATGTTCCAGAATCCATTTGAGAAAATAAGAAATATAAATCCAATGACAAGCCAAATATATGACCAGTATTCTGATTTCATTTTTGAATTATGAAGGGACATGATATCATCTTCGTATTCATTATTAACCCTGGTAAAATTTAACTTCCATCATATTTAATAATGTTGGTATTTGAGATCAAATACAAATTTTCCCCATTATTCCATCGATAATGAACCAAAGCAGCAGGTAGCAGAATTAGATTATGAGTTTCAGGTACTGATCCTATGAATACACTAAACACAACATATGCCCTTGCGCCCCATACAATAAGGTTCGGTGAAACAGATCAGGAGGGGCACCCGGGCAGAGTGAAGCGAGAGGGGGTGGTGTGGAGGTGAAAGGGGGCGGCAGGAGATTTGAAGAAGGGAGGGGGGCTGGAATGATTTCAATATTAACCACAGAGGGAACAACGGAACATAGATAAAAGGAATTACGGCCCGTGTTCTTTGTGTATTCTGATAATATATTAAATATTTATATTCAACTTAAACCGCCACTTGTTCTTGATTACAAAATCTTTTAAGTTTTTTGCAATTTCACTTCTCTTTTGATCCAGTAATCAACAGTGCTAATCCTAATATGCCTAAGGTTTCAGTTATATCTCAGTCGGTATAAAATATAGAGAAAGAAGTTTATTTTCTTCTTCTCAAAAGCCATACTATTACTGATATTCCGGCGATTGCAAATATTGTCTCAAATGCTGGTGTTGGAGGTTGTGCGCTCTCAAGCTGACCGACAAGTGTCACGCTGCCAAGCCCCGTAAGATCCTGCATCTGGATGGTCACTTGATCGCCTTCAAAGGTCGCATTTATTCGCCACTGGTTAATATTTCCGATTTCGTCAAAATGGATTACATAAACATTTTCTGACTCCCACCACCCCTTCGCTGCCACAGGGAGGCCGAACCTTCCAGGAGAAATGCGAAAGACATTATCCAGCCCGACCAGATACTCCACCTGATTCCCGTCAATAGAAGTTATGTTTAACAATCCTTCTTCCTCCTCCTCCTGAAAAGTCAAAGAAAGAGACTGTAAGCCCAACTGATTGGCATCCAGTACATACCTTTGCCCCGACACCCGCCAGGCCATCTCCGGCAAAGGAGGGACAGGTTCGGGTTCGGCCTGGGCCAGCACTACTTGTTGAATTTTAAATTCCAGCAAGGCCACCCCTTCGGGATTGGCAGGCAGTGGAGTTTCGGATTCTGCTGCTGGAAGGATATAGGAGGTCAGCAATGCTTCAAGTACTCCATACTGGTCTCGTCCGCCTCCGCCGGTAGTGACTACAACCATATCCTGATCGGGCAGAACGAAAATTCTCTGCCCACCTCGGCCATCTGCGTAATAGACGTTAGGATACTCAGGTAAGAGCCACCACAGGTAACCATAATCAACAAAACTGGCATCCTCCGGGACACTCGTTGCCGCCGTTACCCAAGCAGGAGACAGCACCTGTCGGCCGTCCCACCAACCCTCATTTAAATAGAGATACCCAAGTTTGGCCATATCGTGGGGATTCATACGCAGATCACCCCACCCGTGGTTGTTTCCCTCTGGATCAGACGGCCAGCCTACATCAGAGATGCCAAGAGGCTCAAAGAGGTGCTCCTGGGCGAAAGCTAACGCGCTCATCCCGGTGGTTTCGCGGATGATTGTCGATAGGAGGTGTACATTGCTGCTGCAGTAGACAAAGTGGGTTCCCGGTTCTTCTGCCATAGGCAGATCAAGCGTAAATTGAATCCAATCAGGACTTTCCATCATCTGGAACAGAGTGACCTCAGTTGGCTGGTTAATACACTCAAAACCCGAGCGCATGGTGAGAAGGTCTTCCACCGTCATCGCTTCCTTGTTCGCGTCAACATTCGCCACGGTTCGGTCTGGGAAAAAGTCCAGGACGGGTTGCTGCACGTTTTCGATGTACCCCTCATCAATAGCAATGCCGACCAGCGTCGCCGTGAAACTTTTGGTAACGGAGGCGGTGTCGTGTACAGAACCTTGAGTAAAAGGCTCAAAGTAGGCATCTGTTACGATGTAGCCGTTGCGTATGATCAACAGGCTGTGAATGTTAAAGTCGTCCTGTTCCTGGAGGAAATCCAACGCTTCAGCCAATTGTTCCGAGTCCATCCCCTGTTGCTCAGGTGTTGAGGATTGCCAGCCTTCAGTGGGCCAATACGCAGGTGATTCTGTCGCCTGTGGAGCGGTCTGCTCTAGTTCCAAAATCTCGCCAGCTTCGACCCCCTCAACACTCCCGGCAAATAATAAAATGAATCCGATTAGACAAATACTTATTATATTCTTATTCACACTATTTTCCTCCATTCCCTATTATTGTTTATTATGATCATTGATACAAAAGTATGCTTTTTTTTGCTGTGAAAATAACATTTTCATGCTGTTGGGAATTCAGGGATGCATTACTGTTTGATTCGGTCGGTATATCTTGAGCTATGGCGGATGGTGCTGCCAGCAGCAAAACTATAATAGCCAGAAATAACGGAGACATCAGCTTTGTGGAAGTAAACGTTTGTCTTTTCATAATCTTATTTCCCCCTTTCTGACGTGTTTTTGTTTCATCCCAAACAGGAATCTGATAATATTAATGCGCCTGATCACAAGTTCGTATATGGCCATGATAACAAGGAACGATATGACAGCAAGGATGACAAACTTGGGCAGTATGCCCATATCCCACCCGGCAATGAAATATCCCACTATCTGGATGACTGTCTGGTGAAGTATATAAAAGGCTATGATTCCTTCACTTGCATATTTCAGCACGCTGCTGTTAACGTTCAGGTATCTTTTGCCATAGCTCAAAAAGGCAATGATAAAGCACCACAGATTGAATGCACGAAGCAGTGTTAATCCTCCATATTCATAAGTACCGAACTGGAATGCTTCACCTGTCAAGAACTGTATTAAAGACCATAACACCAGCGGGAATGTCACCACTGCCAGGACCAGGGAAACCTTCCCGTGCCGCCAGATTGCCTCCTCGAACTTTTCATTGGATACGATAATGTATCCGTAAAAGAGGATGATGGGGTAGACCCACAGGCTCCAGCCACCGTAACGAGTGGCGTCGCCTGCCGGCGTGGACGGGTCAAGCATTACAAGGAGAAGAGCAACCGGAAGCGAGAAAAGGAATACGGCACCAGTCTTTTCAAAAAGGGATGCAACTCGCGAAATAAGCGACCTGCCGGAATCGGTACCCATGTATACGAACAGCGGGAACAATACCATTGAAAAAAGAAACAGGTAGACAAGATACCACAGGTGCCCCATCAGAAGGTTTACTGATGGGAAATCACCAAAATTGTATGTCAAATATTCTGGATAATACTCAAGGAAAGTACCAGTGAATATTCCCCTGCCCAGAAGGTTCATGTAGTCCTGGGGAGGAAGAATGACAAATAATCCGATGAAAAGATAGGGTACCATTATCCGCAGGAACCTTGACTTGACGAACTGCCACTTTGTCATAAAGCTCATCACGAAGTAGATACTCATACCTGAGATGAGGAAGAATAACGGCATCAGCCACTGGACAATGAACAAAATAGGTATCATAATGCCATCGCTCAGCACATTATTTTTTACATCCCAATCCATAGGATCAAAAAACCGGGAAACATGCATGAAAAATACACCGAATATGGCTATGACCCTGAGCCAATCAAGATCATAGCGCCTTAGTGGTTTGCCTATCTTGATATCTGATGTATTTTCAAGAGTAGTTTGCATATTAATCTCATCCTTAACTTTTCATTACATAATTAAGAACAAAGTTCATCTCATGATTTGATGCCGATATGCTAATGTAGTTAATCAACCAGCTGCAGTTCGATATTACCACTGCTCGCCGTAGCTTTGACATGTATGGTCACATTTGATTCGCCGTAGGCATTGTTAACGTAATTATCGCCATCCAACCTGAAGCCGCTGGCTTTGATATTGCCACTGGAAGTGTGGGCATCCACATAAACTCCTACATCCCGGGGTAGACGCAAAGTTATCTGGCCCGAGCTTGCAGCCAATTCTACCTGTGCATCATTTCCCCAGATCCCGGAAAGATCAATAAAGGCATTTCCACTGCTCAGGTCGATATCCACATTGCTCAGTGAACTGTAATTGCCGTTGAGGTCTGCATCCACATTACCACTGCTGGATTCTATCGTCATCGTGGACAGGGAAGGATAGTCTCCTGAAAGGTCCAATGAGGCAGCACCACTTGACATATCTATATTGACCTCTTGTAGCAATGATTGGTTCCCGATCAGGGTCGCATCAACATTACCGCTACTGGAGTCAATTTCAAGAGTTTTCAGCAGGGAACTGCCCATATTGAAATTACAGTTTCCGCTGCTCATGTCTATGCTCAGGTCCATGGGGATGTCCTCATTGATAGCAAGGTCCCATTCGTTACGTGCATTAGGTCCAACGATCCCTTCCAATCGGGGTTGACTGACAATGAGTTTGCCCTGGCTACCAACGACATTGTACTCTATTTCGGGCTTCCACGCCGCAACATTGTACCTGAACTCTGCGTTCAGTAACTTATCAGCACCACCAGCGATATTCATCTCACCACTGCTCATATCAAGCTCAACGTCCACTGAATCAGCGTTTTCCAGTTCAACTGTACGCGACTCTGTCTGTAATTCACCGACTTCAACGTTAACACAACCACTTACCAGGAGCAGTATTGCCATTAGGGCAAGCAAACCTAATAATTTCAAATTTCTCATATTCAATCATCTCCCCCATGCGAATAATCATTTCTTCTTTCAAGTAACAATATTCAGTTCTAACTTTAGTTTCAAGTTAATAGTATAAAAACTTCACTCGATTCCACATAAATATTAATGAACATTTCAACTCACTTTCCGCAGGTTAAATGAATATGCTTATTAGTTTTCCCGATAGTGTTTTTAAAAACCAAACAACATTACTTTTTCTTGCCCAATCTGAAAGAATTACTATTGTAACTTTTAAAGATACATTCTGCCTCCTATTTAGGATATCATTATATTCCCCAGATAAGTTCCAGCACACCTTCGATCAGCAGCCCGCCAAACCATGATGCGATTGGAATCAGCAAATAGAACACTATTCGCACAACGGTAGAGCTCTGAAAGGGCCACTCTGGAACATCTTCAATGAGACGCAGATATGCCTCCAGATCCCCCATTTTGCCGGACGATTCCTCAGGTGCCACACCGTGCAGGAGTGTCCTGGATTGCCTGATCCTCTCCCGGGTCCACTGCAGTTCCGCCTGTTTTGCTTCATGAATCTGTTTGTGCAATCCGCGCACCGGTAGCAGAAGACCGAGTAATGCCAGCGGTATAGTAAGACCGACCAGAATTACGACAACAGGCCACTGTCCCGGCTCCAGCAGGAACAGGCTGAAAATTGACATAAACCCAATTATTGGCAGGGTAGTTAGCAGACCCTGTTTCACAAACGGTGACAATGGGCTTAAATCCAGCAGGTCTACTGAGTTAATCCGGACGGCGAGCCGGGAAAACCTCTTTGATGAATGCCAGCCTGCGAAAATAGCCCAACCGGCCCAACAACCGACAAAAAGCCCTAGACCTCGGTGCCACCAAATCTCAGGGTTCCACGTAGACGGATCCCAGGGTGATTGGGCAGTAAGATAAGGTGTAAACACGGCTAACATCATGCCTACTAAGCCCCAAAAAATAAGAGATCCCTTGCCAATGTTTGTGGGAGTGGGTACATTTACCGGCTCGAGAACCTTTTCAAGTTCGTTTATGTTATTCCTGGTACCGCGTATCCCATAAAAATATACGGCAGGCAGGTAGCCTGCCAGAAGGCAGTGGATCACAGCGATCCTGAAATCATGGTGTCGCGAACTTCCCGGTTCAAAGATAACAGTCAAACTATCCAATAGGTACTCATGTAACAGCAGGCCGAACAAGAGAATAACGATGATGCCAATTCCAAGAATTGCCGGATTGTCCTGAAATTTTTGCCAAATTGGTGGAAATTTCATCTTGTTATCACCTTCTCCTTCAATCTGTCTCAGGATTGCTAAGAACCAGTTCACTGGACGGCTGTAACCATATAACGTCATAAGGTTGCAGTGTGATACACAACTTCTGATTTTCAGCAGACCACGCTTTTCTATTGATTAGATCATACCACCGGGATTCGGATAAACCAATATCTGACATTGGAATTTCTATTCGGCATTCCCTGCCCGTCACATTAGTTATTGTTAAAATATGCTGATCCATTTCCGGTGAAGTTCTCAGAACCGCAAACACAGACGGAGATGTCATCAATATTTGTTGATCACCATTGGGGTGAAAGGCCCGCTTCTTAATTCTAATCCCGATAAGCCGCCCCAAATCCCTGTTAATGAGTGATTTCTTTGAACTGGGATTATTCATGGATTCAATTATTGAATCCACATCAACGATAGTACGATTGATGGCACGTTTATCCTGGGTTTCTTTGACAACCTCCTGATCACCGCGGGTTCCGAATAAACTATGCAGGTAGATCCCCGGCACTCCCCGGATGACAAAAGCTATTGACCTTGAGGCAATAAAACGCTTGACCTGTAAATGTATATCTTCATCACTTCCTGCGGGGTTGAGTGCACTATACCAGGTTATATTGATCTCATAGGGTACTGCATTGCCGTCTTCGGCAGTTTTGTACGAAATATACCCTCCGTGTTTTTTCGCCATTTCAATCATATAATCAATGTCTTCTTTTCCCAGGATGTCCCTGACTGCCATTAGCCCTATACCGTCATGCGAGTCCAGGAAGTTGAAGTAGGTGGCAGAATCAGATATTTTAATAAGACTTTTTGCCCAGGTGGAGAGGGTTGTTGTATTTTCGCTATAAAACGAATGCAAGACAAGAGGAGGCAAGGCAAAGTTGTATACCATCTGTGCTTCATCCTGGCCATTTCCAAAATATACGATGTTTTCATCATGGGCGACATTCGTTTCGGTTATCAGGGCAACCCGCGGCGCAACAGCATTTAAAATGTCACGTAAGAGTTTAATAATTTCATGGGTCTGCTCCAGATGAACACATTTTGTTCCTGGCTCTTCCCACAGGTACATCACGGCATCAAGGCGAATAATATCTGCTCCATGCCTCACATATAAAAGCAGGGTTTCAATAACCCGCAGTAAGACATTTGGATTTTTAAAATTAAGGTCTATCTGGTCGGGAGAGAATGTTGTCCAGACATAAACCGCACCCTTAAGTGACTGGAATTCTGTTAGGACCTTTGATGTTCTTGGACGAAATATTAAACTCCGCTGTTCGGTCGTCAGTTCCTCCCGGGAATTGAATGTGAAGAAAAAATCCTTATAATATGGATTGTGGTTCAAAAATTCACTGAACCACTTGGCTTTAGATGATACATGGTTGATAACGCCATCAAACATAAGCTGGTAACGATTTTCCAAATCTTCTATGTCATGCCACGATCCCAGGTTGGGATCCACTGTTTCAAAGTCGATTATTGAAAAACCCTTATCAGAAGATGATGGAAAGAAGGGCAGTAGGTGGAGGGTATTAATGGTACCTTTGAGATATGTATCACAAAAACGTGCCAGTGTAGCCAGGGGAGAACTCTCTTTCCCCTGCAGAAGATCACCGTACGTGATCAAAATGACATCCCTTTGAGTAAACCGTTCTGCCGGATCAAAATTTGTCTCCTTTTCGATCTGCTCAGAGGGTTTATGGGCATAGTAAACCTGGAGGATGCGCTCAAGTTCGAGTATTGTGGTCCGGGCTACAGATTCACTGTATAAGAAACACAGCCTGTTATGCATCCGTTCCAATGATTCTTCCGGAATCTTCAAGATGGATTTTGTGTAATCAGGTTCAGGATTGTGGAGGGTTTTGGTAGTGTCATAGATTTTTGTTTTCGGTTCATCTATCATATGATTCGCCCCCATCCTGTAGTCAAATTATATGACCTCTTAATATATCCAATATTCTCTTGAAGAGATATTTCACCTTTGTTTCAACCCGAACAAGAACCGCGTGACGTTGGCGCGCCTTATCAGAAGGTCGTACAAAATGGTTGTCACTGCAAATGCACCTATGACAATTGTCACGAATTTGACAGCCACGCCACCATTCCATTGGACCACATAGAATCCCATGACCACGATCACGGTCTGGTGCAGCGTATAGAACGGATATGACGCCTCACTGGCATACTTCAACCATCTGTTGGTGAATCCCAGGAATCGTCTCCCATAGGCCATAACCACCTATTTTGCGCATACCAAGAACTAATTGAGGTTTAACATCTACAATAGCTATTTTATCCATTTCAACACCCCATAACATTTATTGATACTATTAATCTTAAAATTACCTCAATCTCTGAAATATCTTGCCGGCTCCCACACCACAAGGGCTGGCAGAGCAGATCGTGATGGGGCACCCGGGCAGAGTGAAGACGAGAGGAGGCGGCAGGAGAGCTGAAGATGGGCTGGAGGCTGGAATCATTTTTTTACTCTATTATCGCAAAAACAAATTACTTTATATTAAAACTTCTTCTAATGGCCGTCTCGGTGTGCATTCCTTTTCAGGTTCAGCATATCCCATCCTGAAGGTATGTTGAGGAAAAACATCTGGCATTGGGATGAGCTTCCCTACCTCGGTCTTCAATTCAGGTATTTCCAGAATTTGGTTCATTGGATGTACACTAATTTTAAGTAAAGTGGCCATCAAGCAAAGTCTCTCGAAGACCTGTCCGATTTTAACTTGAGACTTCCTATCGTTCATTCGCGAACTAAGAGCAGCCAAAATAGGCGCGCTCATGAGTACTTCGGAATCTTTTTTGGCTTGACCTTTGCCCATATTCATATATGTTATCGCCAACTCCCCTATTTTGGACAATAACCATGGAGTACCAAAAACACCCTGTCCGATCCAGTAGCCAAGTTCCTCACGGTAAGAAGGATCGGAAAATTGAATTACATCACCCCGAATAATCAACTCATCAACCTTCCGTTTGATCTCCATATCATCGGTCATATGTAACCAAATACCCTCTTCAACGCAGCAATTTTGTAAACGCTGCAGGTCTGTTTGAGGAATAGAACGCTCCTCATAGAATTTACGGTTGGTATGGCGGGTGAGAATTACATTGAATAATGCAGGATCCCTTAGAGGTACCTGTTGATCCTGGGGTTTAAATCTGACTATAGCAACCAATTCCTCTTGATCGGATTTCGGAAAATAGGTTGCCTGATATCCATACTTAAAATGCTCGGCAGCTATCAGCAAGTTCTCTAATGCACAGCCTACGCTAATATATAATTCTTGCTGGTCCGGGTCGGCCACCTTGAGCCACCGGGTCTGGTCAGCAAAGATGCGAATTTCATCTTCACCAACCGAAAATTTCCAGGGTTGGGTGTTATGACTGGAAGGAGCCAGAATCGCATATTTTAATAAGAAGATTAGTTTCTCATTTGAATCTTTGTCCCAAGGGAATTGTTTTTCATTGATTTGCCGAGGAGTTACTTTAGGTTCGAATTTTTTCATTTTATAATCTCCCTCCAGCTGAATTAATTTATAGCCTTCACTATGAATCATTCTCTATTGAAATTGAATTACACTCCTTATTCAATTACTCTCTTTCTGATATTAAGATTATCGGGTCCTATGAGAATTAATAATGAAATGAATCGTAAAAAGCGCCTGCAGCACCTCACACCACAAGGGCAGGCGGAGCAGACTGAGAGGGGCACCCGGGCAGAGTGAAGACGAGAGGGGGCAGCAGGAGAGCAGAAAAGGGGATGGGGCTGTATTAATTAAATAACATTGAAATTATATTTTTTCAAGAAGCTTTAAATAAAAAGTATAACATAAGTTAAAATGGAGGTTAGTAAATTATGGCATATAAATTAGCTTGTAAAGATATGGGAATTGAATGCCCCTTTGTTGCTCAAGGGAAGACCATGGATGAATTGATGGGAAATGCTGCAAAGCACGGTAAAGAAGTACATGGTTATACTGATGAACAACTAAAAGATCCTAAAATGCAAAAAGAGATAAAAGCGGCAGTCAAGGAAGAATAACATCAAATATCATAAAAGTGGATGACTTACCCATAACAGGTAAGTCATTAACCACACATTGTATCAGTATTACCAGCACTATCAAAGTGAAATCAAGGATCAGTGCAGGTATCATCCCAATAATAGGTATCAGCAGGGCGGCCATATACAGGTGGCTATGACAGAACAATCCTTCACCACGTTTTTGAAAGTCTTTCGGGTCCCCTTCCCGTGCGATTTTTCTCGATACCAAATTCAGTCCTGAAGTGCACCGTGAATTGTCCATCCTGTAATAGACGCAGTTTGGGCAGACCGAGAGTGGCATGAGCACGTACATCTGGAAGAAGGCGAACAGGACATACAGGGTTCCGAAAACATTCCATATCCATGAATGGTAGCCAAGGATAATCCCTGCTCCACCCAGCAGAAAATGGAATATGGTGGTTACATTATAGATCAGAACGTACAATAACGGATATCGTGTGTAAACCTTGGGTTTGATATTATTCATATTTCTCCCTCTCTGAATCATTAATCCGGCTATTTGCCTCCTGCGTCTTCACAATACCTCGAATCCATATTTCAAGAGGAGAACTGAATTAATAAGGGTCGGGTAGATGATAAGACCCGACCAGAAATTTCTGAACTCCTTTGCTCCCTCCTATGGTTTTTTGATTCAGTATCTCAGTCATATCGTCACCAGCCGCAGCACCGAATATACCACAACAGCCACTCCCCAGTACACAAAGAAACCCCAGAAGTACGTGTAGTACACCAGGGGTCCGTAGGCCGGGTAGACATACTCACGCTCAGAGAACCACAGGATAATATTGATGTACACTGAAATGGCTCCTGATGCCGCCCACAATGCATAGCCCCAGACCTGGCCCATGAGTACACCGATACTCCCGGCTGCCAGCAGTGGTAACCAGATCACCAGGTCTGCCCAACCGGCACCAAAGGACATACGGAAATGGGTCTTATCACGCCAGTCCTCTCCTTTGCCGATACAGATATCCCGGGTTTTCTGGCTGTGGGGTCTTAACACCATCAGCAGCTGGATGAATAACATCGGCAAAAAGACGAAAAGCAAGCCAAACACAACAAGTATCCACGTGATCAATGTCGGTTCAAGCAATGTAATTCCTCCTTTGATTTTTCTGATCCCATTTGTTATTCATCAAAGTATTCGCGGTTTTCCCACAAACCAATAATTCCCAAAAGCGAAGGTATCGTCCATAGAAAAATTGCCACCACCACTGTTTCGGGATAGGTTGCCCATCTCTGGAACGCAAAAACAAGTGGAAAATAGATGCCAATGGATAACTCCATCAATCCTGCAGCAAAACCATAGAACCTTCTTCGCAGGATGCCAGTGAGTGCCACAATGCCAATTGGAAGCGGCCACAGCATGTCTGCCATTGCTACACCCCAGCTCTCCTGAGCCCAGGCACGCTCAGCAGCATCACCGGTAAAACGTTCGTTCTGTAATCCCAGGTATAGTGCACCATCCCAGTCGAAGAGCGAATAGGCTTGCATACCCCAACCCAAAAACAGGGCCAAAATAGCTACAATAGCAATCCACACCCCCACCGGGAAACGACCTACCTCTTTTTTTAGCATCTTCATTCTTATCCTCCTTCAACTTTTATTGTTCGCATTCATACTAACAAAATCGGCAATGACTTTCTTAATTTCCTCTTCATGCCCGAGAGTCAGATGTCCTCCCGTTTCAAAAGACACAAGTGTAGCTTTAGGTATTTGTTGTGCAAGTTCCTGAGCTTCAGGGAATTTTGCTACAGGGTCATCCATAGCGTGAATAATCAAGGTGGGTACTTGTATTTCATGAAATGGATAGCCTGCATTGATATCCGGATTGGAAACATACCCGTCATTCAGTATCCCTTTTGTTCTCAAATTAACAGGTAAGCTTGATCTGAATACATCTTCCACATGAACGTATTGTTGTTTTGTTAACTGTTTTTTCAGGGAAGCAGATACAAACATGGACATCATGATCTTTATGAAGAAAATTGTTAAGAACCAGTAGATAACATTTGATCCAAAGACGATTTTCATCAGTATTTTTGGCGGGGATGGGGCGAGAACACCCAGAACGTTCGAGGAATGTAGTATTAAAGCCTTACAACGCTCTGGATATTGCAGAGCAAACCTGATGGCAGACGTTCCACCTGCTGAATTTCCATAGATCACAACGCTGTCAATACCTAAATGATCTAACAGGTGAGCATATGCATCAGCTTGTGCCTTTGGGCTGCCATCCTCTGGAAGATGGGTTTTCAGGTACCCAAATCGAGAAACACAAATAATGTCATACTTATGACCGATATAATCGTTCACAATTCCAAGCCCCTGATCGATCCCTCCGGTCATACCATGGGAAACCAGGATCACAACTCCTTTGCCTGATCTTAGGTACTCGACTTTTGAGTGAGGCGTATCTGCAATGTTGCTATCTAATGCCAGCACTTTTTTTCTTGCATTTTCCAGATCTTTTCTGAAGGACATGGTTACAATGGTTTTTTTTTAATTCTGCTTCCTTTCGGTCCACCAGGCTAATGCTGCAAATATAAAATAGAGACTTAAACTAACAATACTAAATACAGCAACCGGCATTTCTCCTTCCGGTGTGAACATTGTCGGGGTATATAAAAGAACTAAAAGAGCTATCAGAATAATTGGTCGTTTAAGGTTTTCTGCATCCTTATAAAGATAATATCCTGCTCCAAGGAAAAAACCAATTTCAAGGAAAAAAGCAATCCATGGATAATTCCACAATCCCAGACCGACTTTATAGCTGTTGAACAACAAGGGCATATCTGGTGTGTGGGCGGTAAAATCAATGAACCAGTGTGATACTACTCCTATTGAGAGTGCAATTCCCCACGTCTTGGACTTTAATTTCCAGATGACCAGGAAAACAATAAGTGCAATCACCAGGCTGCTGGATAACGAGTGTGTGAAAGGAACATAATCTATTGATGTTCTTAAGAAAGGATTAGCAGTGGGATTATAGCTCATTTTTTCCACACCAAGTAACACCAAAGAAAATGCCAAGATATCAACAAACTGGACTGCAATAAAAAATACCCATAGGGGAAT
>Ga0255457_1001_pt2 | contig 26717 bp, 16 predicted proteins | sample ANMaggQBNCT02L10_FD_182650 | JGI IMG/M metagenome (GOLD analysis project Ga0255457, IMG submission 182650) | Sediment cell enrichment communities from methane seep in Santa Monica Basin, California, United Staets - ANME aggregate JGI... | ecosystem: Environmental > Aquatic > Marine > Cold seeps >...
ACCAAAAATTTAATAACACAAACCACATTACCTCTAATAAGTGAAAATTATGAAAGAATTCAATGTTACGGCAGTTATTTGGCAGGAAGATGAGGCTTATGTTTCAAAATGTCCGGAACTCGAGGTAGCCAGTGCAGGCGATACACCACAAGAAGCTCTCGAAAACTTGAAAGAAGCTGTAGAGTTATATATTGAAAACGCAAAAACCCTGGGAATTTTGGATGATTTCACAGCTTCTATTGAGTCATCAAATAAATTCACATCCAATATCGGTGTTGCAGTTTGAGTAAACTTCCGTTAGTTTCATCGGACAAAATTATAAAAAGTCTACTTAAAGCAGGATTTGACTATGCCCCAATCAAAGGGAAAGGAAGTCATACTGCTTTAGTCAGAGAAGGACTTTATGGTGAAAAATTTCTTGTTATAATTCCGAAAAGGAACCCCATTCCAAAAGGAACTTTAATTTCAATAATTAAACAATCTGGATATTCAAGAGATGAATTGATCACATTGCTGGATTGAAAACAGTCACACATTCAATATTCGTGCCGATTTTTTATATCATCTGTCAATGTCCCAAATACAGTTTATCTTCTTACACAGGATAGAAATAGCAAAGGAAGAGGGTGCGTACATGCTGCTGACAAACTGCCCGTCCTGTATCTTATCCTCTAAGAAGGGGCTGGAGTTGATGCGGGAGTCGGGCGAGCCTATGGAGTTCGGGATTTTTGATTTTTGTATACTATAAACCTGGACCTATAAACCGATAACTTCCGAAGCAGTCAATCCTTACATTACTTATTTGGCCAACTACAATACCGTAATTTAATAATACATTAGACACATCAAGAAACAAAATCCTATAAAATTTTCATAATCATATACAAGGTGTACATATGGAATTCAGGCGAACCCACTACACATCACACGTAACCCCGGAAATGAACGGCCAGACAGTAAAACTCGCAGGCTGGGTCCACGAAATACGCGACCTTGGCGGCATTATGTTCCTTGTCCTCAGGGACAGGGAAGGTATGGCCCAGATAACCCTGTTCAAAAAGACAATCGACCCCGAAGTGCTTAAGACCGCCAAAGCCCTCAGCCGCGAATCCGTCGTCCTGGTAGAAGGCGATGTCAAGGCAGAGGCCAAGGCCCCAGGCGGCTATGAACTGGTCCCGATAAAGATCCACCTGCTGAACCCGGCCAAATCCCCGCTGCCTATGGATACCACAGGTAAAGTGGACGCGGAACTGGACACCAGGCTGGACAACCGGTTCATGGACGTGCGCAGGCCAAGGACACAGGCAGTGTTTCACATCCGCCACCACATGCTCTCTGCCGTAAGGGAATTTTTAGAGCAGGAAGGGTTTATCGAGATAAACACTCCAAAAGTAGTTGCAACCGCCACCGAGGGCGGCACTGCATTGTTCCCGATCACCTATTTCGATACCGAAGCCTTCCTCAACCAGAGCCCCCAGCTCTTTAAGCAGCTCATGATGAGCGGCGGCATGGACAAAGTGTTTGAGATCGGCCCCATCTTCAGGGCAGAGGAGCATGACACAAGGCGGCACCTGAACGAAGCCACCAGTATCGATATCGAGGCCAGTTTCATGGACCACGAGGACGTGATGGTGATCCTGGAGAACCTCGTCGTATATGTATATGAAAAGGTTGCCGAAAGGGCCGTACCCAGCCTTAAGACACTGGGCATTGAACTGACTATCCCCACAGTACCCTTCAAGCGCCTGACCTATGACGAAGCCATCGAGGTCAACAATGAGAATTCAAAGGAGTTCCTGGAATGGGGAGACGACCTGAGCACAAATGCTGAAAAGGTCATAGGCAAGGTCATCGGCGAACACTACTTTATCACGGACTGGCCAACTGAGATCAAGCCCTACTACACCCAGCCCTACGAGGACAAAACCACAGTGACCAAGGCCTTTGACATGATGCACCCCCGTATGGAACTCTCCTCGGGTGCCCAGCGTGTGCATGACCACGACATGCTGCATAAGCGCATACAGGACCAGGGGCTAAACCCTGACGGGTTCGAGTTCTACCTTAAAGCATTCAGGTACGGAATTCCGCCGCATTCGGGATGGGGCCTGGGGGCCGAGAGGCTGCTCATGACCATGCTGGATGTGGACAACATCAGGGATGTTGTACTGTTCCCCAGGGACCGCAAACGCGTATCACCCTGATAAGGGGAACGATTGGTACAAAACTATATGTTTTTAAATCAATAAAATAATAATACCACAAATTATTTTAGTAACTTGACTCAGATAGTAAAATGGATATGAGGTAATTATAGAGGGGTTAATGTGATAAGCGAAAACAGGGATATTTTAGTTGAAAGGCTTGAACATAAGCTGGTCGCGAAAGAACGTGAGATTAATGAACTCAGGGATTCGATAAAAGAGTCCATTGTTGAAGAGTTACGTGAAGGCATGAAGGAAGACCTTGACTTTGACAAGAGGATATCAGTGCTTGAGAATAAACTCAGGGATATTTCCCTATCCTATGACGGGGTCATGAAGGAACTGCTTGACCAAAAAACAATAATCCAGGACATGAAAAATAAATACCTTAAAGACGACAAGGTAGATCAGGCCCCTTCAACCACCAGGTCTAAAAATCCCGGGACATTAACTGACTGGCATGACAATGTACAGGTTCACAGAGAAGAACCGCCTATCAAAGAAGAGAAAGTTGAACCCTCATCCCGGTTTATCATCGCAGAAAGTGACGAGGACAGGGTTCCACTTAGTAAAAAGGATGAAAAGGACATTATAATTGCTAAAAATCCTGACCCCGGCTCTACCAGGAAAGGCGAAGTTGTTGTAGAGGCCAGGGAAGATGAGGATGTAGTTATCGAATATAAGAAATAACAGTGAAAAAACACGGCATCATGAGGTATTAGGTGCATATAAAAGAAATCGAATTCCAGAATTTCAAATCTTTTGGAAGGAAAATCAAGATACCTTTCTATGACGGTTTTACCACGATATCGGGGCCCAACGGGAGTGGCAAGTCCAATATTGTGGATGGGATACTTTTTTGTCTCGGTCTTTCAAGTTCAAGGACCCTGCGTGCAGAAAAACTTACAGACCTGATATTTAACGGGGACGGAAATAAGAAACCGGATTTTGCCCAGGTCATTATACGGTTCGATAACTCGGACCGCGAGATGCCAGTGGATTCTAACGAAATAATCATTACAAGGAAAGTACGCCAGACCAATTCGGGATATTACAGTTATTATTATTTCAATAATAAGGCTGTCAGCCTCAGGGATATCCATAACTATCTTGCCAAGGCCGGGATAACTCCGGAAGGCTATAACGTGGTTATGCAGGGTGATGTTACCCGTATCACAGAAATGACAGCCACAGAGCGGCGCAAGATAATCGACGAAATAGCAGGTGTGGCCGAGTTCGATAATAAGAAAGACCATGCCATAAATGAGCTGGATATTGTTAAAGAACGTATCGAGCGGGTGGATATCATACTGGCAGAGGTGGATGGCCAGCGTGAGAAACTGCAGCGTGAGCGGGACCAGGCACTGAAGTACCAGACCCTGCAGGAGGAAAAAGTACGCTATGAAGGTTATGTACTGCTTTCCAAGCTCAATGATGCGCAAAAGGAGTTTGACAAGATCGTGGAAGAGATCAGTTCCAGGATGGAAGGGGAGGGCGAACTTGAATCACTTCTTGAATCCAAACAGGAGAAGATGGATGAACTGGAGTCAGGTCTAAAGGAACTGAACGAACAGATAACCCAGATGGGTGAAGAGGAGCAGATAGGTATAAAGCGGCTAATCGAGGAGACCAAAGGAGAGATATCGGTCAGCCAGAACACTATTGCACTTACTGAATCCGAGATAACTGACCTGGATTCCCAGCGCAGGAAAGGACTTATAGAGATCGATAATATCAAGGGAAATACGGCCGAGCTAACTTCGAAGATAGAGGAAGAGGGACATCGCAAGGAAGGTATTACCAGTGAGATAGGGGACCAGAATACCCAGTTGCTGGTACTTCGAAGCAGGATAGCAGAGGTGGATTCGAAATTCGTACAGACCCGTGATGAACTGTCAAACGTGAAACATGACCTTGAAGAGGCCCGTAACCGCAAGAACGAACTGATGCGCCAGGAGGACCGGCTGCTTGATGCCATGCGGCGGCGCAGTGCTGAGATAAAGGATATCGAGGAAGAGATAGAAGATTCCGGGCGTAAGATCAAGTCCGCTGATGATGACAGGGAGGATGTGGTACAGGAGATCAAGGCCCTTAACAAACAAATTGTTGACCTTAACAATGATATTGATGACCTGGAATCCAACCGCTCCCAGATGAGGGGGGTGCTCAAGGACCTGGACGAGAAGCTGCGTAAGCTGCAGCAGGAGTACATGACAGCCGAGGCAAGGGTCAGGGCAGCTAAAGAAGTATCAGGATACAGCAATGCAGTTGAGAAGGTACTGAGGGCCAGGGAAATGAGGGAGCTGCCAGGTATTTATGGTACCATCGCCCAGCTGGGTAAGGTGGACCAGGAGTATGCCACTGCCCTGGAAGTGGCAGCGGGCGGACGTATGCAGGGTATTGTGGTGGATACTGATGAGGATGCCTCCCGTGCTATATCCTTCCTCAAGCACCAGCGTGGCGGCAGGGCCACGTTTTTGCCTTTGAACAAGATGATGCCACCTTCAGGATATCGTGATATTTCCGATATGGTGGGTGTGATAGATTATGCTATCAATTTAGTTGATTTTGACCGGAAGTTCGATGCTGCATTCAATTATGTGTTCAGGGATACCCTGATCGTGGAGGATCTGGCTACTGCAAGGCGATTAATGGGCGGACTTCGTATGGTCACCCTGGAAGGCGAGGTGGTTGAGAAGAGCGGGGCCATGACCGGCGGCAGCCTGTCCAGGAGAGGATTATCCTTTGCAGCTTCTGAAGAGGATAAGATAACCAAATTGGCAGAGCAGATCACAGAACATGAATCCCGGCGCAGTACGCTGATTACCAAACTGGATACAGTGGAAGGGCATGTCTCATCTGTCCAGAAGGAAATGAGGGATGTCGAGACAGAGATTGCCAAAAAACAGATGGCGATCGAGGAGATAAACAGCCGGGGTGAAAGGCTTACTGTGCTTATTACTGAGAAACAGGCCGAGCTTGAGGAGATCGAGTCCGGCAAAAAGGAACTGCGTGAAGAGATGGAGAATATAGAGGGCAATAAGCAAGAGGTAGAGCAGGAGATCACAGGACTTGCGGCCAGGGCAGGGGAACTGGAGGAACAGTTGAAAGGTTCAGAGGTGCCTGAGTTAAATGAGCAGGCACAGCGCATCGAGGATGAGATCAAAAGGCTTGAGAACCGTGAGCGGGATATCGAGGCTAATATCAATAACTTTACCACTGAGCTGAAGTATGCAGATGAAAGGGTCGGGGAGATCAGGACCAGGCTGTCAGAACTGGATGGCAGGAAGGATGAACTGCGCTTGAAGATACAGCAATTGCGAAGTGGAATTACTGAAATGGAATCCTCTCTCGAGGATAAGCTGAAGCGAGAGCAGGAACTGGATGTGGAACTGGCAGATATGCGAAAAGACAGGGAGAATATCCAGATGGAATATGCATCGTGGCAAAAGCAGCACGGTGAGATCAAGGTCAAGCTTGAGAATTCCCGGCGTCAATTAATGGCCTTGAATGCCACGCGGGATACTCTTGCAGAGCAGGTGAAGGAGTTTAAGATAGAGGTTGAGGAGAGGGGTGTGGAACTTAGTGAGGATGTACCAACACAGGAGGAGGTCCGGACCAGGATCGCTTCTATTACCAGGACAATGACCTCCCTGGAACCTGTGAACATGCGGGCCATTGAGGAATATGAAGAGGTGGAGCGGCGCAGTAATGACCTGCGCAGCCGTCGTGATATTCTGGACCATGAGCGTGAGGAGATTCTGGAGCGTATCCACAAGTACGAGCAGATGAAGAAACAGGCGTTCATGGAGTGTTTTGATGGTATTAATTATCATTTCAAGAGTATTTTCACTGAGCTATCTGATGGTCCCGGAGAGCTGGAGCTTGAGAACGCTGAGGATCCTTTTGCGGGCGGGCTTACTATGAAGGTCCAGCCAAAGGATAAGAACCTGCAGCGTATGGAGGCTTTGAGTGGCGGGGAGAAGAGCCTGACCGCACTGGCATTGATCTTTTCCATCCAGCAGTTCAGGCCGGCACCGTTCTATGCTTTTGATGAGATCGATATGTTCCTGGATGGTTCTAATGCGGACAGGGTGGCACAGAGAGTGAAAAAGGCCAAGGATAATGCCCAGTTCATTGTGGTGAGTCTGCGAAAGCCCATGGTACAGGCGGCTGAAAGGACCATCGGTGTTTCTATGCAGGAAAATAATATTACGAGTATTACTGGGGTTAAGTTGAATTGATATTTGTTTTTATGATAAGAAATAATTGAGATTGTTATTTTAGTGCTTCTTGTATCTGTTTTTGTGTTGTTTTGATTTATTGAATCTTTATTGGTTAGTATGTAGGGTGTCCAGCAGACGCCTGCCGTACTTGCCTCGGGTCAGGACTCCGAGCGAGAGCATGAAGGGTATATTGGGGTGTGGGGGGTTGATAAGGGTTTGGCGGAGGGTGGGAGGTTTAGTAAATGAAATATGTTTCAGTTGGTGCTTCAATCAGCAAGAGCGTAAATACTTTGTTCCGGCCCAAAATACGAGTCATATACGTGCTGATATACTAAATCACACTTATTTTGAAACAAATCCGGAGTATAAATTCGAGGCAGAAGATCTAAAGTCTCTTCAATAGATACAAGGACCGCAGCCCGGGATTGCTGCCTTTTACGCCAATCCAGCACAAACATCTCCTCTTTAAGAGTTTCCAAAAGCTTCTGTGCGACCCTTTTAACCTGTAATTCCTCTTTCTTGCCCAAAGTCATTTCTGGCCTGGTCAATAGATCAAATATTGCGAGTTCCTCTTCGCTAAGTTTTTCAACAATTCCCCGTTTTTCTTCGGCATTTAGTTCATGTGCAAAAGCCATTAGTTTAGTGAAAAAAAACTCCACATTATGTGAGCCAGAATTATACTCATCAATCATTTCCTGGAACTTCTCCAGATAATCCATCCGACTTCTATTTAAACGAACCAATTGTGCCAATTTATTTTCAATTGAAGCTCTTAATTTTTCTGTTTCGATCCGTTTATGGCCTTTTTCAAAAGCTTCCTTTAATGCTTCAAAATTAACCTGGCTTAAATCCAGGTATTTGCTTACATCAGATTGTTCAGATGGATCTTGGATGATATATCCTTCTGTAGCAATTGACTGATCTAACAAATCTTCAACTTCACCCATAATATCTGAAATATCTGCTTTCGGTGTCAAGGAGCGAATTTTTGCAGCTAATATTGTGATGAGTTTCTGGCTGGGTCCAAACTCATTTGCGGCCGGGTCTGGGAGAATCGCTCTGTATATTTTAGCTACATTCACTGCCAGTGAAAGGTATTTTTTCTTTGAATCATCATTAATTAAAATTGCTTCAACAGCATTATCAAGCAATTTCACTCTTTTAAAACCATCAACAGCTTGAATTTGAGCCAGGTTTATACCCCGTTTTTTACAAAATTCTATGGTTTCATTGATCGCCTGTTTCAGGTACTTAACAAGCTCACTTTTATCCCTTACCGGAGTTTCGCCCTCTTTGGTTTTTCCACCTGCTGCTGATCCATAGATCGCCAAAGCTTTTTCCAAGTTCCTGAATACTCCGATATAATCCACTATCAAGCCATTTAATTTATCACCAAAGACGCGGTTCGCCCTGGCAATGGTTTGCATTAATGTATGGTTGCGCATGGGTTTGTCGAGATAGATGGTGGAACAGGAAGGAACATCAAAACCGGTCATCCACATAGCACAAACAAATACAATGCGCAGGGGATCATCCGGGTCTTTGAATTTTTTATCCAGGTCTTCATTTACTATCCGCCTTCTATGCGGGGCAATATCCAATCCCTTTTCTTTGAAGGTTTCAATTTCATTCTGCTCCTGGGATACCACTACTGCCATGTCTGTCTCTTTCATGAATTTGATTCTGGCCAGGTGTTCGTTTCTTTCACTTTCGTACGAGGGGACCGGCCCAGACTCAAGTTCGTTGAGATATTTTTGCCAGTACTCCTGCACTTTATCATACATCTTTACCGCAGTGGCTTTATCTATGGAAATGACCATTGCCTTGCCAGTGGTCCCACGGCCCATGAAATGTGCAACAATATCTTCTGCGATCTTCTCAAGCCGGTCGTTTCTTGTGATTAAATGGTATTCCCTGGCAAATTCCCGAGCAACTTTCTTTTCCTGTTCTTCATCCAATTCTGCTTCTTCTATCAAGCATTCCAGGTCTTTATTGAGGTCTTTATTGGTAAGCTGGAGTTCAGGGATGCGGTTTTCATAATACAGCGGTACTGTAGCCCCGTCCTCTACCGATTGTTTGAAATCATAGATACTGACATAATCCCCGAATACTTCTTTTGTTTTTTCTTCGCCAACGATAAGCGGTGTACCGGTAAAGGCAATAAAAGCGGCTTTGGGAAGGGCATTGCGCATATTGGTGGCAAGTATATCGTACTGGCTGCGGTGTGCTTCGTCAGTGATTACAATTATATCATCCCGATCTGAGATTTCGGGATAGGTTTCATCTTTATCGGTCCGGAATTTCTGGATCAATGTGAAAATGAACCTGTGGTCTTCACTTAGGAGTTGCTGCAGGTGCTTGCCACTTGTGGCCTGTACGTGTTCTTCTGTTACAATTCCCGTATTTGCAAAATTCTTATAGATCTGGTTGTCCAGTTCCTGCCTGTCGGTTATCATAACAAAGGTATAGTTTCCGGGAATTTTGCGCAGTACCTTCTGGGAAAAGAAGATCATTGAATAACTCTTCCCGCTTCCCTGTGTATGCCAAAAAACTCCCAGTTTCCCCTGATTCTCTTTAATCTGTAATAGCGCTTCAGTGGCATTATTCACACCCAGGTATTGATGGTTCTTTGCTACGAATTTTGCGAGACCGCCACTGACCTCACTGAAAATGGTAAAGTTCTCTATAATATCCAGCAGGCGGGAAGGTTCACATGTCCCTCGGATCATAGTATCCAGTGAAATGATACCCTCTTCCCCTTCGCTGTTAATCTTTTTCCAGTCTGCGAAGTGCTCCCAGGCAGCAAACATACTGCCGATTTTGCTTAAACTGCCATTGGAAAGAATAATGAGCGCATTATACCAGAAGAGTTGTGGAATCGTTGATTTGTAGTCGCGCAGGTTATCCTGATACGCATGTTCCAATCGCCTGTGTGATGCTTTGAGTTCAATGAAGATGAGGGGTAGTCCATTGACAAAACCCACAAGATCGGCCCGGCGCTTATACATATCACCTGACACCCAGAACTGTGAAGCAAGGAAGAAGTTATTATTGAGCGGTTCATTCCAGTCAATGACCTGAACAGTTTCTACTATTTCCTCATTATCACTATCCTGAAATGAGACTTTGACTCCATTTTTTAATAATTGATATATTTCGCGGTTGGCATTTGCAGGGCTCATAATGCTTCTATCCCGTACCAGTTCTTCAATAGCCAGTTCAATGGCTTCTTTAGGAAGTGCAGGATTTAATAGTTCCAATGCCGAACGTAATCGGGGTAACAGCACTACTTCACTGGATGTCTCGCGACCATGTGAGCTATTCTCACCGAACTTTTCATAGAAACAGTTTTCTGTATCCCACCCTAATCCGGCAAATAGAGCAATAGCGGGTTGTTCAACAAGATTGTCTTCTGAGTAGTCATTTACCATTTTTCAATTTATCCTTCAATTTTAGACTATCTATTTCCAGATTCACGTCTTTTGAGTTCGTCAGTAATTTTTTGAGCTACAGTCCTGTGGTACATCCTACATGCATCTACTAACACCATTGTTATTTTTTATATATATATCTACTTTATTGAATTGTCCTCAGTATAGCAAATCAGGATCTACTATCCATCCCTCAAGCGGATCGCAGTCTGATGGAATCCCATATCCTTGATCTCGCTGTTCATAAGCCCATCCGGTTTGAACGGCACAAAGTAAAGCATCCAGATTATCGCCAGTGGGGTCTTCAATAAGAGCAAACTTCAATTTCTCACTCAATTCGATGTCGAATCCATAGTAGTCTCGAAGTTCTCCTGAGCATAGCCCGCGTACAATTTCACTGCGAGCGGTCTTCTGCTCATCTGATTGCTTCTTTTTGGTATCATTCTTGTATCCGCGCTTGCCGATCCACTTCATTGCGACAAGTTTTGGATAGGCTTCTACCACAATCCTGCTCCCATTTGTGGGCCGGCTTGGAAGTATGCTTACTCTGGACTTTAGAAGTCGAGGTGCTCCCTGATAGAACATTTTTCCAACCGGAGTACCGTATAATGTCATCGGGCTGCAAGATTTCGCTTTTTTGTCAGTTACTCTGAAATGGTGTTTATCTCCTTTTGGGCGGGAATGACAATATTCTGTCAGCATATCCTCAAATGCTTGTTTATCCATTTTGGCTATGATCTCAACATAGCCTTCCCATGAAAGAGGTAATTCCAAATTGGTGATCAGCTTTCTCGGCAGGCTGAAGGGAAAGTCAATCCCCAATATCCAATCTCCTTCAATATCGAGAAAGTCTTCAAACTGTTTAAAATTTTCAATATTTCTTAAGTTATTAACTCTTAGAATGCCGTTTTCAAGTGTGCATTCTGTATAGGTGATAGGCTTCTTCCGGCGCGGAGCACTGGTAAAGTCCATACCATATATTTTCATGTTTCTCTCCCAACAGAGGCTGTCTAACAATTACTGCGATTAATAAAATCATTCATTCTTTTTTGATTTTAAACCATATTTGGCCTTATTTTTCCAGAATTTTTGAATTAATGGACAGCCTTAACAGTCTCTAACTTCGCGGTTGGCATTGCAGTAATCGGAGCAATAGCACTACTTCGCTGGATGTCTCGCGACCAAGTGTACTATTTTCACAGAACTTTTCATCAAAGCAAATGGAAGTTTCCCACCCTAATCCGGCAAACAGGGCAATAGCAGGCTGCTCGACCAGTGCATCTTCTGAGAATTGACTGCTCATCTTACCTCCCTATTCGTTCGCTTTGCCGGGCACGGCGGCGCAGTTCTTCCCGGACCGCCAGGGGGAGAGGTGTTTGTTCCACCACGGTCCGGTCTGCTTCGATCTGCATGAGGGCGGCGGTTATGGCAGGGGTTATGGTATAGGTGGGCTGCCAGATTGTCATTTTTCAGGCACCAATTAAAGTATCAAGCCACCACTGCGGCCTGTGCACCCTTTAGCGACACATTCAATTCACTCATTTGCACAACCGTTGAGGCATCCAGAATTTCTATCTCAAGTATCTTCTTGTCTTTCGAGTAATGCGCGATAATCCCCTCAGCAAGGTCAACAGAATCCACTGGTTTACCTTCTCTGAGTCGTATTATCAATGCATCTGCATCAGGGGAGTATTTTATCTGCAAAGTTTCTACCTCCTTTAAAGTATCTTTTCGCTGTTGGATAATATACCGTTACAAGAACTGGTAAATTAAGTTCATATTCATAGACTGCTCTAATTATATGTGCATTATATCTTTTATGAGCAATAAATCTGTTATTATGACCAGTCACAACTTCTTCCGGAAATAGCAAAGTCTCAAGAACCTGTTCAGGTTTTAAATCCCATACAGCTATGCGGTCTAATGAGTGCCATGTAAGTAGAAGTTCAACTGTTTTGGCTGCAACTTCGATCTTATAAAGCCTGCCTTTTGTTTTGTCTTCGGTTCCTACGATTTTGATTTTCATGCTCCTCCATTATTCGGCATCAGCACATCGATATTCTCCACGTCCACCTCGCCTGAGATAAGCTTCGGCAGCAGCAGGTTGCGGGTGCGGCGGAGGTTCTTGTTCTGAATGTTGCGGTTTCTAATCATCTCAAACACCGGAGCAATATCTTGTTCAAATCCTTCGAGAGTCTTCCTAGGAACTTCCATAGTCGGAAGTTCCATCAAGTCTTTTGGATAAACATGGGGTTGAGCAGACCCTCTCTGTAATCTTGTGACACCAACTTGGTTGCACTTGAAGAATAGATAGTAGAAATACACGAAAGGGGTTGTGTCCTTATCAACATATGAACAGTCAGAAGCCCATATATCTTCCTGATACAAGTTCACAAAGCCAGCATTGGCACCAGATGCACTGATTGTGACAACGGGATAATGTGTATTTGCCTGGCTATGGCAATAGGCAGGGGCAAGACCACCTGCAACAACTGGAACCGTCCCTTTGGTGATAGTCTTTTTTGTGATGTTCTTGCCCTTCCGGATTTCTAGCACATCTCCCAATTTTGCTACCCTCCACCCCTCCGGCACCATCCCCATCTTCGACTCCACCATCTTCACTTTCTCATGCCCCGGAAATCGGAACTTCACGAACCACTCGCGGTAGAGCGCCTGCGCCATCTCTTCCAGAATCTTGATGCGCCGCGTATTGTTTTCGATGAGGTCGTCGTAGGCGCTGAGGATGGCGGCGATTTTGCGCTGGGTGGAGAGGGGAGGTAAAAGTAACATCAATTTTTCTGCGTCAGGAACACGCATGTGCTCTACTGTAGCCCCAGATCCGAGGGACTTGATTTGTCCTTGAAGAAAATCTCCTTGAAATGAGTATAATAAAAATCGATTATCGAGCTTATCAGGGTCTGCTCGATATTGAACCAAGCGTTGCCCCAAAAATACAGTATCATTACTCCTTAACATGCCGACTTCACCAAGTGGAGCTTCTCTTGTAAGAATAACATCACCTTTTCGAGGTTTTCCACGGCGTGTCCACTTTTTATAGACATCTTCATTAACAAATTTAACAGCAGAAAGGTTAACCCACCCTGCTTTTACATTTGTAGTCCTTATCATTTTATATTGTGTTGGTTTTTCAACAGCTGGTGCAGTTTTATTTACACAATCGATTATTGATTCACAAGCATCTTTGATAAGAACCTTTGTCCATAAGCTATTTTGACCCTTCACTCTACCCCCTCCAACAGCTTTGCAATCTGCTCAGGTGCAGGAAGTTCCCCTTCCAGTTCCTTTGGCAGAGTAGAAACCATCCGATAAGCACCCACACCGATAGGCTTATTCGATTCCCTCAGTGCATACTCAACTATGGTTTTATCCCTGGATTTGCACAGGATAATACCAATAGAGGGCTTTTCATCTTCCATCCTGACAGTATCATCCAGCGCAGCCAGGTAAAATTGCATCTTACCCACATACTCAGGGATAAACTCCCCAATCTTCAGTTCAAGTGCTATCAGGCACTTCAGATGACGATGGTACAGCAAAAGGTCAATAAAATATTCCTTATCGCTTACCTCCAGACGGTACTGGCTGCCAATAAAAGAAAACACCCCGCCCATCTCGTGCAGGAACGGCTCGATCTTAGCAAGAATTGCCTGCTCTAACTGGCGCTCGCTGTGTTCATCACCAAGTTCCAGAAAGTCAAAGGTGTACTCATCCTTAACTGCAAGTTTAGCCTGGCTGCTTATTTCAACAGGTAAAGTCTGCTCAAAATTAGTCTGGTTGAGCAGGGTTTTTTCATAGGTCTGGTTCTCTATCTGGTGGATCAGGACGTTCTTGCTCCAGCCCAATTTCCGGGTCATACGGATATAGAATTCGCGCTCCAGGTTGTCTTTGCACTTTTCCAAAATGATGTGGTTGTGTGTCCAACCGATTTCTGCCACCAATGGTGGCAGTTTTTGGCTATCCTTATAAGTGAGATAGAAACCGCGCATTCTCCAGATGTTTCGAGATGAAAAACCGCCTATCCCGGGAAACTCAGCCTGCAGATCTTTGCAGAGGGTAGCGCCAAAGTCCGTTACGGGATTATATCCGCGTTCATCTGCGTTTATCTGCGGTTCCTTATCTAAAAACCCGCATACAGTCATTTCTCCACTCCCTCCAGCAGCTTCCCATCTCTCGCTATTTCTTTCAATTCCAGTTCCAAAAGCTGCTTTTCTCTCTCCAGTTCTACCTTCAACTCTTCTTCAGACGGCAAATAGAGTTTGTATTTAGAAGCAAAAATGCGATGGTTATTCTCAAGTAAGGTATATTTGACCATCGCTTCGTTCTTATGTGAACAAAGAATCAGCCCGATAGTAGGATTATCACTCTCTTGTTTCACTTCTTGCTCGAAATAGCGCGCATAAAAATCCATCTGCCCGATATCCTGATGCGTGAGTTTGCCGATTTTAAGATCAATAAGCAGGAAGCATCTGAGCAGATAATTATAAAATACAAGATCAATGTAAAAGTGGTCGCCGTCGATGGTAATTCTCTTCTGCCTTGCAACAAAGGCAAAGCCTTTCCCCAGTTCAAGCAAAAATTCCTGCAATTTGTTGATTAATCCCTGCTCAAGGTCGCTCTCCAGGAAATCCCTGGATTCTCTCAGATTTAAAAATTCCAGAACATAAGGGTCTTTTATGATATCCTCTGGTTTCTGGACAACATGACCTTTTGTGGATAATTCTTTTATTTTATCCTTATTTTTACTCAATGCAATTCTTTCATATAGCAGACTACCAATCTGTCTTTCAAGTTCCCTGGTGCTCCAATTGCTATCAACAGTTTCAAGCATATAGAAATTTCTTGCGTCTTCTTTCTTTATCCTGAGAAGCAGCCTGTAATGAGTCCAGGTCAATTCGTGACGCAGTGCGTCGCAATTTGGAAATGTTAAATAAAATTTTCTTACATTTCTCAGATTTGACTCGTCAAAACCTTTTCCATATTCTTTGGTAAGCCTTAAGGACAACTCCTTAATAAGCGCTTTCCCGTATTCAGCCCTCTCTTTTCCATGCTGTTCATCATCAACAATTACCTTTCCTATATTCCAGTATGCCAGAACCATGGTGAAGTTAATACTTCGATAAACTGCGCTTCGAGCTTTTCCTAATATTTCTCTTATGCTCTGGTAAGTTGAATCTACGGAGGGAATCGTTTCTGATAACTTATTTTTGTCAGAGTTCACAATCACTCCACCCCCTCCAACAACTTTGCAATCTGCTCTGGTGTAGGAAGTTCCCCTTCCAGTTCCTTTGGTAGAGTAAAAACCATCCGATAATTGCTCTCACCAATGGTGAGAGTTTTACATTCTGGGAATCATCAGAAACCAGTTCTTTCATCAGTTCTCTCCTTCCAACAGATTCTCAACATTCTCAGCAATCCTATATTCCAGCCCCCTCGCCTCAACATTCAGCACTTCAAGCTCTTCATTCAGTTCCTCAAGCCGCTCATAAAAATCAAAATCATCCTCCTCACGCTCAGCCACACCCACATACCGCCCTGGATTCAAACTCCATCCCTGTGCTTCGATCTCCGAAAGTGTGGCCGCTCTGCACAGACCTGGAATATCCTGATACCTGTTTCCTTCGAATTGCTCCTGCCACTGAGATCTAAGTGCTTCAGCAATGGAAAGTCTCTCTAAGATCTCCCTCTTTTTTTGTTCATCTGATGTTTCGTAATTTCTTAAATAATCAATAGCTGAATCAATATAATGGATGAAATCTTCCACTTTTTCATGGCGGTAAAGCCGGACTATATATGCCAGATACTGAATTTGTTCTGGAGTAAATTCACGATGGGCACGGTCAACCTGTTTGAAGATATGCCGTGCGTCAAGGAACAGAACCGTATCCTGCCTGTCAGTAGCCTTTTTCCCCTTATCAAAGAACCAGAGTGTACATGGCAGCGTGACAGTACTGAAGAAATTGGAGCCCACTGCTACCATCACATCCACTTCTCCCGCTTCAATGATCTTCTTTCTGATCTCCAGTTCAGTTCCCCTGGCATCACTGGCAGAGTTGGCCATCACAAAACCAGCCCGGCCTTCGTGATTTAATGCACTGTAGAATATCTGGATCCATATATAATTCCCATTATCAGGCGTAGGCATACCAAATGGGAAGCGGGGGTCATCCTTTATCCGCTCCTTATCAATTTTATTCACATTAAAAGGAGGATTAGACATCACAAAATCGAACTTTCCCACAGTGTTGTGGATATCCTCATAATATGAGTTCCCCTCACGGATATCACCTGAAAGGCCGTGAACAGCCAGGTTCATCTTGCAGAGCCGGACGGTCTCTGCTGTTTTTTCCTCACCATAAATACTGATCTCAGAGTTTGGGTTTGCCTTGTGGTTTTCCACAAAGCGGCCACTCTGTACGAACATACCACCTGAACCGCAGGCAGGGTCAAAGATGCGCCCGTGGAAGGGTTCAATAACCTCAACTATTAGTTTCACAACAGATGTAGGGGTGAAGAACTCACCGCCTTTCTGCCCCTCACTCATGGCAAATTTGCCTAAGAAATATTCGTAGATCTTGCCAAAAACATCACCTTCAATGTCCATGGCTATTGAGTTAAAGGTCTTCAATAACGTGAATAATGTGTCATTTTCCAGATGGTTGTAGGTCTTGGGTAGTGTACCTCGCAGTTCCTCATTATCAGCTTCGATGGCACGCATGGCATCATTGATGGCTTTACCGATATCCTCCCCTTCAGGTAGATTGAGTAAAGTCGAGAATCGGGCAGCTTCAGGGAGATATAGGACACCTCGGGCTTGGTAATCGGCTTTGCCGATTGTGCGGCGGCCGGTACTCTTGCCTTCTAATTCTTGTTTGGCTATGGTGAATTTATGGTCGGCGTAGCGAAGAAAGATCAGGCCCAATACGGGTGTTGAATATTCGGATGATTTTAGTTTGGAATTGGCGCGGAGTTCGTCTGCAGCTTCCCATAAGCGTTTTTCTATTTCGTTATTATTACTTACTATATGCACACCTCAACTAAAAATGATATTGATTTAATTATATGCCTATAACTTAATGTAATTATATAATAAGTATGCGGTTTTATTTAAGATATAATTTTGATTAAACATGATGCGCCTTATAATAGCCTATGGAAATCAAATCTTCACAAAGAAATTTTCAAGTCACTTAAATCGTGTTAATCTGTATTTTAAAATACTAACTCCCACACCCCGTAGTGCGGTGAAATAAGCCAACCCACTCCGGCTTCTAATCAATCCATGCCCCCGTTCCTGCAGTACCCACCCGCCTGCCCGTCCCCGGCGCTGCTGACCGGGTGTGGGTGCTGCAGGAGGGGCATGGCTTTAGAAATATATATATTATGTAATGCTGCACCGCAAAGAACGCAAAGTTAAGGTTACAACGTCTTTGCGAACTTTGCGCTCTTTGCGGTGAAACACTCAACGTCAGCCATCAATCAGCTTGTATCAGCGTCGATCTGCGGTTCACATTGAAATGGTGTCCAGCCCCCATTCGTTCCTTCACTCTCCCGCCGCCCGGCCTCTCTGCACTATACCCTGCCACCGCAGCCCGTTAGGGCGGCAGTGTGGCAGCCAGCCTTGTGGATTCGTGCGAGTTTGGAACCGCGGATGGAGGCAAATGTGTGAGGGGGTGTTTATCTTTTTTCAGACACGGATTTATGGTTGCGATGAGGTTTAGGCAGGTGTCCCTTTAGTAAAATAAATCCCCCATTACCAGCAATCATAAACACAGGTGAGCAATTCTAAGGTTGGGGGTCAAACCCCCAACGCCCACCTTAACAATACAAAAAAGGCAATCACAAAGTCAAGGAAAACAACACCGACAAACACTGCAAGACCAATCATGACGACCTTGGAGTATTTGTTGGCACATGAAACAATATCTGATACAAAACCAAGTGTATCATTTATTTTAGATAATGCTGATCCGGATTCTTCGAGATTTTCGTTCAATGTGTCAAGAACCGTATCGATCCGTGGCTGTTCTTCGTTCTTAAATTGCACAAGGATGCCTTTCAATTCGTCCAATGTCCGGGGGATGACCCCCGGCTCCTCTTCCCATCTGTATTTGAGCATATCGGTTCTGCGATTGATCTTAAACAATTCTCGTTGGTAGAATGAAGTTTGTCCCCTGTAATTTGCATAGTTTCTCTGGTAGCCATCAAACTTAGTATTCAGGGACGCAGATATCATTGCACCATGTGGCTGCATTGAAACCATCGAACGTTTTGGTGAATTAAAAACTGCAAGACCCGACTGGTTCAATTTTTCCTGGTTGTCCCCCCCAATTCCTGCAACAGGTTTTGGAATATTTGCCCTGTATGCTTCCTGATCTACTTTAATATCATCAGGGATGGTCTTTTTCATGGCATTATTGCTGGATTTGATCTTATGCTCCGATATTTTCAGTTCGTCTCTGGCAATATCGACCTTTTGTTTGAATTTGTCCCTGTCTACCTCAACACCTGTGTGACTTAAAATAGCAGTATTTACTCCTGCAATCTTGATCATTTTGTCAGTCATTTCATACTGTTTTGCAGGAATCTTTTCCATTACGTCCAGCAATTGGCTTGATATGACATCTTTTCTGTCTATGAGCTCCTGATAATACCTGGTATCCAACTCAAGCATTTTCAACTTGTTTTTGTCCACTATGGAAAGGTCTGCTTGTGGCAATGGAACTCTTTTTTTGGTCACAAACAATTTATTGATCTCGTTTACTGTGACCTCGGTCGCTTCAAGGTTGTCGTCCAGCGAATCAAGGATGTCTTCTATCTTTGGTTGTTCGATGGTGTTAAAGCGTTCAAGAACTTCATTTGCATTATATATGGCATTTGACACAACGCCTGGTTCTTGATACAGGATATCATAAATCTCTTTATTTATCGCTATCAGTCTAGTGATTATTTTAAATGTTTTAAACATATCTTCCGGTTTTTCGATACAACCCCACAAGTCAAATGTGACATTGCCAGACTTGGTCACACCATAAGAAACGAGTAAATTTTCATAATATATTTTCTTTTCCCAGAGGGAATCAAGCCGTTCTTTTTCACTTTCCCACAGATCAGATTCATCTCTTGGAGTCAGCCTTTTAATAGTGATCAGTTCTTCTGATTCTTTGAGTAAGGATGTCATTTGTTTACCCAAAACTTCAACAGTTGCTCCAATAGTTGCAAAAGCAATACCTGCTTGTTCGGCAGCTTTTTCTATATCATCAAACATGTCTATATCGGTAGCATCATTCCACAAGTTCAATAATCCTTTTCCAACGTTGCTAACTCCATCTTCAAAAGTGTCAACCCCATCTTCAATGCAGTCAGGTGTAAAATCTCTCCAGTCCATCTTCATTTCCCTCCATTTATGCAATAGATAATGATCGTGTGATTCCCCTCCCTGCCTTTTTTTCCACATAGTTGTGATAACTTTCCACGATCATTACACTAATTCGTTCATCAATGTTTTTTGCAGGATATCGGGATTGTGGATGTTTTTTACGTGGAAACTTGCTTAATTTAATATTATTTATAATTTATTTTATTGGTTACGATCCTTATTTTCCAGGCCCAGTTCCCATAGAATGGAGAGTTTGCTCATGAGGTTTATATACAATAAAAAAGGATGCATCATCATGCTTTTTGAGCCGATAGAGATAGCAGGATTGCATATCCCCAACAGGTTCGTGCGCTCGGCCACCCACGAATGGCTGGCAGGGGAAGACGGCACACCTACACCAGCCATAGGTGATATGTACGAAGAACTGGCAAAGTACGATGTCGGCCTGATCATTTCAGGCTATTCTTACGTAAACCCGGCAGGCAAGAGCAGCCAGCGCCAGCAGGGTATCTACAACGACAGGTTCATCGGACCCTACAGGCAGATAACTGGGCGGGTGCATAAATACGGCAGCAAGATATCACTCCAGATCGTCCACGGCGGCAGGCAGGCGCTGGTCACACCTGAATACCCACACACACTGGCACCATCTGCGGTTAAGGATTTATCTTCAGGCATAACACCGCAGGCCATGACCGAAGATCAGATACAGCAGACCATCGAGGATTTTGCCCAGGCTGTACGTAGGGCACATGCGGCAGGTTTTGAAGATGGAGTTAGCAACGTTGGAAAAGGATTATTGAACTTGTGGAATGATGCTACCGATATAGACATGTTTGATGGTACAGCAAAAGGTCAATAAAATATTCCTTATCGCTTACCTCCAGACGGTACTGGCTGCCAATAAAAGAAAACACCCCGCCCATCTCGTGCAGGAACGGCTCGATCTTAGCAAGAATTGCCTGCTCTAACTGGCGCTCGCTGTGTTCATCACCAAGTTCCAGAAAGTCAAAGGTGTACTCATCCTTAACTGCAAGTTTAGCCTGGCTGCTTATTTCAACAGGTAAAGTCTGCTCAAAATTAGTCTGGTTGAGCAGGGTTTTTTCATAGGTCTGGTTCTCTATCTGGTGGATCAGGACGTTCTTGCTCCAGCCCAATTTCCGGGTCATACGGATATAGAATTCGCGCTCCAGGTTGTCTTTGCACTTTTCCAAAATGATGTGGTTGTGTGTCCAACCGATTTCTGCCACCAATGGTGGCAGTTTTTGGCTATCCTTATAAGTGAGATAGAAACCGCGCATTCTCCAGATGTTTCGAGATGAAAAACCGCCTATCCCGGGAAACTCAGCCTGCAGATCTTTGCAGAGGGTAGCGCCAAAGTCCGTTACGGGATTATATCCGCGTTCATCTGCGTTTATCTGCGGTTCCTTATCTAAAAACCCGCATACAGTCATTTCTCCACTCCCTCCAGCAGCTTCCCATCTCTCGCTATTTCTTTCAATTCCAGTTCCAAAAGCTGCTTTTCTCTCTCCAGTTCTACCTTCAACTCTTCTTCAGACGGCAAATAGAGTTTGTATTTAGAAGCAAAAATGCGATGGTTATTCTCAAGTAAGGTATATTTGACCATCGCTTCGTTCTTATGTGAACAAAGAATCAGCCCGATAGTAGGATTATCACTCTCTTGTTTCACTTCTTGCTCGAAATAGCGCGCATAAAAATCCATCTGCCCGATATCCTGATGCGTGAGTTTGCCGATTTTAAGATCAATAAGCAGGAAGCATCTGAGCAGATAATTATAAAATACAAGATCAATGTAAAAGTGGTCGCCGTCGATGGTAATTCTCTTCTGCCTTGCAACAAAGGCAAAGCCTTTCCCCAGTTCAAGCAAAAATTCCTGCAATTTGTTGATTAATCCCTGCTCAAGGTCGCTCTCCAGGAAATCCCTGGATTCTCTCAGATTTAAAAATTCCAGAACATAAGGGTCTTTTATGATATCCTCTGGTTTCTGGACAACATGACCTTTTGTGGATAATTCTTTTATTTTATCCTTATTTTTACTCAATGCAATTCTTTCATATAGCAGACTACCAATCTGTCTTTCAAGTTCCCTGGTGCTCCAATTGCTATCAACAGTTTCAAGCATATAGAAATTTCTTGCGTCTTCTTTCTTTATCCTGAGAAGCAGCCTGTAATGAGTCCAGGTCAATTCGTGACGCAGTGCGTCGCAATTTGGAAATGTTAAATAAAATTTTCTTACATTTCTCAGATTTGACTCGTCAAAACCTTTTCCATATTCTTTGGTAAGCCTTAAGGACAACTCCTTAATAAGCGCTTTCCCGTATTCAGCCCTCTCTTTTCCATGCTGTTCATCATCAACAATTACCTTTCCTATATTCCAGTATGCCAGAACCATGGTGAAGTTAATACTTCGATAAACTGCGCTTCGAGCTTTTCCTAATATTTCTCTTATGCTCTGGTAAGTTGAATCTACGGAGGGAATCGTTTCTGATAACTTATTTTTGTCAGAGTTCACAATCACTCCACCCCCTCCAACAACTTTGCAATCTGCTCTGGTGTAGGAAGTTCCCCTTCCAGTTCCTTTGGTAGAGTAAAAACCATCCGATAATTGCTCTCACCAATGGTGAGAGTTTTACATTCTGGGAATCATCAGAAACCAGTTCTTTCATCAGTTCTCTCCTTCCAACAGATTCTCAACATTCTCAGCAATCCTATATTCCAGCCCCCTCGCCTCAACATTCAGCACTTCAAGCTCTTCATTCAGTTCCTCAAGCCGCTCATAAAAATCAAAATCATCCTCCTCACGCTCAGCCACACCCACATACCGCCCTGGATTCAAACTCCATCCCTGTGCTTCGATCTCCGAAAGTGTGGCCGCTCTGCACAGACCTGGAATATCCTGATACCTGTTTCCTTCGAATTGCTCCTGCCACTGAGATCTAAGTGCTTCAGCAATGGAAAGTCTCTCTAAGATCTCCCTCTTTTTTTGTTCATCTGATGTTTCGTAATTTCTTAAATAATCAATAGCTGAATCAATATAATGGATGAAATCTTCCACTTTTTCATGGCGGTAAAGCCGGACTATATATGCCAGATACTGAATTTGTTCTGGAGTAAATTCACGATGGGCACGGTCAACCTGTTTGAAGATATGCCGTGCGTCAAGGAACAGAACCGTATCCTGCCTGTCAGTAGCCTTTTTCCCCTTATCAAAGAACCAGAGTGTACATGGCAGCGTGACAGTACTGAAGAAATTGGAGCCCACTGCTACCATCACATCCACTTCTCCCGCTTCAATGATCTTCTTTCTGATCTCCAGTTCAGTTCCCCTGGCATCACTGGCAGAGTTGGCCATCACAAAACCAGCCCGGCCTTCGTGATTTAATGCACTGTAGAATATCTGGATCCATATATAATTCCCATTATCAGGCGTAGGCATACCAAATGGGAAGCGGGGGTCATCCTTTATCCGCTCCTTATCAATTTTATTCACATTAAAAGGAGGATTAGACATCACAAAATCGAACTTTCCCACAGTGTTGTGGATATCCTCATAATATGAGTTCCCCTCACGGATATCACCTGAAAGGCCGTGAACAGCCAGGTTCATCTTGCAGAGCCGGACGGTCTCTGCTGTTTTTTCCTCACCATAAATACTGATCTCAGAGTTTGGGTTTGCCTTGTGGTTTTCCACAAAGCGGCCACTCTGTACGAACATACCACCTGAACCGCAGGCAGGGTCAAAGATGCGCCCGTGGAAGGGTTCAATAACCTCAACTATTAGTTTCACAACAGATGTAGGGGTGAAGAACTCACCGCCTTTCTGCCCCTCACTCATGGCAAATTTGCCTAAGAAATATTCGTAGATCTTGCCAAAAACATCACCTTCAATGTCCATGGCTATTGAGTTAAAGGTCTTCAATAACGTGAATAATGTGTCATTTTCCAGATGGTTGTAGGTCTTGGGTAGTGTACCTCGCAGTTCCTCATTATCAGCTTCGATGGCACGCATGGCATCATTGATGGCTTTACCGATATCCTCCCCTTCAGGTAGATTGAGTAAAGTCGAGAATCGGGCAGCTTCAGGGAGATATAGGACACCTCGGGCTTGGTAATCGGCTTTGCCGATTGTGCGGCGGCCGGTACTCTTGCCTTCTAATTCTTGTTTGGCTATGGTGAATTTATGGTCGGCGTAGCGAAGAAAGATCAGGCCCAATACGGGTGTTGAATATTCGGATGATTTTAGTTTGGAATTGGCGCGGAGTTCGTCTGCAGCTTCCCATAAGCGTTTTTCTATTTCGTTATTATTACTTACTATATGCACACCTCAACTAAAAATGATATTGATTTAATTATATGCCTATAACTTAATGTAATTATATAATAAGTATGCGGTTTTATTTAAGATATAATTTTGATTAAACATGATGCGCCTTATAATAGCCTATGGAAATCAAATCTTCACAAAGAAATTTTCAAGTCACTTAAATCGTGTTAATCTGTATTTTAAAATACTAACTCCCACACCCCGTAGTGCGGTGAAATAAGCCAACCCACTCCGGCTTCTAATCAATCCATGCCCCCGTTCCTGCAGTACCCACCCGCCTGCCCGTCCCCGGCGCTGCTGACCGGGTGTGGGTGCTGCAGGAGGGGCATGGCTTTAGAAATATATATATTATGTAATGCTGCACCGCAAAGAACGCAAAGTTAAGGTTACAACGTCTTTGCGAACTTTGCGCTCTTTGCGGTGAAACACTCAACGTCAGCCATCAATCAGCTTGTATCAGCGTCGATCTGCGGTTCACATTGAAATGGTGTCCAGCCCCCATTCGTTCCTTCACTCTCCCGCCGCCCGGCCTCTCTGCACTATACCCTGCCACCGCAGCCCGTTAGGGCGGCAGTGTGGCAGCCAGCCTTGTGGATTCGTGCGAGTTTGGAACCGCGGATGGAGGCAAATGTGTGAGGGGGTGTTTATCTTTTTTCAGACACGGATTTATGGTTGCGATGAGGTTTAGGCAGGTGTCCCTTTAGTAAAATAAATCCCCCATTACCAGCAATCATAAACACAGGTGAGCAATTCTAAGGTTGGGGGTCAAACCCCCAACGCCCACCTTAACAATACAAAAAAGGCAATCACAAAGTCAAGGAAAACAACACCGACAAACACTGCAAGACCAATCATGACGACCTTGGAGTATTTGTTGGCACATGAAACAATATCTGATACAAAACCAAGTGTATCATTTATTTTAGATAATGCTGATCCGGATTCTTCGAGATTTTCGTTCAATGTGTCAAGAACCGTATCGATCCGTGGCTGTTCTTCGTTCTTAAATTGCACAAGGATGCCTTTCAATTCGTCCAATGTCCGGGGGATGACCCCCGGCTCCTCTTCCCATCTGTATTTGAGCATATCGGTTCTGCGATTGATCTTAAACAATTCTCGTTGGTAGAATGAAGTTTGTCCCCTGTAATTTGCATAGTTTCTCTGGTAGCCATCAAACTTAGTATTCAGGGACGCAGATATCATTGCACCATGTGGCTGCATTGAAACCATCGAACGTTTTGGTGAATTAAAAACTGCAAGACCCGACTGGTTCAATTTTTCCTGGTTGTCCCCCCCAATTCCTGCAACAGGTTTTGGAATATTTGCCCTGTATGCTTCCTGATCTACTTTAATATCATCAGGGATGGTCTTTTTCATGGCATTATTGCTGGATTTGATCTTATGCTCCGATATTTTCAGTTCGTCTCTGGCAATATCGACCTTTTGTTTGAATTTGTCCCTGTCTACCTCAACACCTGTGTGACTTAAAATAGCAGTATTTACTCCTGCAATCTTGATCATTTTGTCAGTCATTTCATACTGTTTTGCAGGAATCTTTTCCATTACGTCCAGCAATTGGCTTGATATGACATCTTTTCTGTCTATGAGCTCCTGATAATACCTGGTATCCAACTCAAGCATTTTCAACTTGTTTTTGTCCACTATGGAAAGGTCTGCTTGTGGCAATGGAACTCTTTTTTTGGTCACAAACAATTTATTGATCTCGTTTACTGTGACCTCGGTCGCTTCAAGGTTGTCGTCCAGCGAATCAAGGATGTCTTCTATCTTTGGTTGTTCGATGGTGTTAAAGCGTTCAAGAACTTCATTTGCATTATATATGGCATTTGACACAACGCCTGGTTCTTGATACAGGATATCATAAATCTCTTTATTTATCGCTATCAGTCTAGTGATTATTTTAAATGTTTTAAACATATCTTCCGGTTTTTCGATACAACCCCACAAGTCAAATGTGACATTGCCAGACTTGGTCACACCATAAGAAACGAGTAAATTTTCATAATATATTTTCTTTTCCCAGAGGGAATCAAGCCGTTCTTTTTCACTTTCCCACAGATCAGATTCATCTCTTGGAGTCAGCCTTTTAATAGTGATCAGTTCTTCTGATTCTTTGAGTAAGGATGTCATTTGTTTACCCAAAACTTCAACAGTTGCTCCAATAGTTGCAAAAGCAATACCTGCTTGTTCGGCAGCTTTTTCTATATCATCAAACATGTCTATATCGGTAGCATCATTCCACAAGTTCAATAATCCTTTTCCAACGTTGCTAACTCCATCTTCAAAAGTGTCAACCCCATCTTCAATGCAGTCAGGTGTAAAATCTCTCCAGTCCATCTTCATTTCCCTCCATTTATGCAATAGATAATGATCGTGTGATTCCCCTCCCTGCCTTTTTTTCCACATAGTTGTGATAACTTTCCACGATCATTACACTAATTCGTTCATCAATGTTTTTTGCAGGATATCGGGATTGTGGATGTTTTTTACGTGGAAACTTGCTTAATTTAATATTATTTATAATTTATTTTATTGGTTACGATCCTTATTTTCCAGGCCCAGTTCCCATAGAATGGAGAGTTTGCTCATGAGGTTTATATACAATAAAAAAGGATGCATCATCATGCTTTTTGAGCCGATAGAGATAGCAGGATTGCATATCCCCAACAGGTTCGTGCGCTCGGCCACCCACGAATGGCTGGCAGGGGAAGACGGCACACCTACACCAGCCATAGGTGATATGTACGAAGAACTGGCAAAGTACGATGTCGGCCTGATCATTTCAGGCTATTCTTACGTAAACCCGGCAGGCAAGAGCAGCCAGCGCCAGCAGGGTATCTACAACGACAGGTTCATCGGACCCTACAGGCAGATAACTGGGCGGGTGCATAAATACGGCAGCAAGATATCACTCCAGATCGTCCACGGCGGCAGGCAGGCGCTGGTCACACCTGAATACCCACACACACTGGCACCATCTGCGGTTAAGGATTTATCTTCAGGCATAACACCGCAGGCCATGACCGAAGATCAGATACAGCAGACCATCGAGGATTTTGCCCAGGCTGTACGTAGGGCACATGCGGCAGGTTTTGA
>Ga0255457_1037_pt1 | contig 26592 bp, 30 predicted proteins | sample ANMaggQBNCT02L10_FD_182650 | JGI IMG/M metagenome (GOLD analysis project Ga0255457, IMG submission 182650) | Sediment cell enrichment communities from methane seep in Santa Monica Basin, California, United Staets - ANME aggregate JGI... | ecosystem: Environmental > Aquatic > Marine > Cold seeps >...
GGCGACCTTTGCGGTGACTGATAAAAACCCACCGTAAAAAACGTGACTGTCAATTATCCACCCAAAATATTTTTTATTTTATCACTGGCTTTTTTCATTCCGACAATGGTCAAACCTAAATTTTCATATTTATCTGTTACCACGCATAGTATCGCGCCGGAACAGACATTCATTATTAAAATATCACCTGATTCTGTATGAAGCAGTAAATATTCTACACCGCCTTTTTGCAGTTCTTCCACTACATGGCCAGCTGAACGGATTAACATGGCAACCATTGCACCAATGAGGTCAGCATCCACATTACCTGTACAATCAGACACCATCATAAGCCCGTCTTTTGATACTATTGAAGATGCCTGGATGCCACCAATTAACTCAATATCTTTCAAAACACTTTTAAGTTCGTCTGATTTTGTCAGACCTCCTTCTTTTGGTAACACCATTTACACTCCATTGAGCTGCAAATTAATCACCCCACATCTTCACAGCTGTCACGGCCATAAGATAAATTCCGATCACCAGCAGAACCAGATGTATGAGGATGAACAGTCTGCCTAACCAGGCCCATTCAGTATAAAGATTGGCATACGAATAATATTCCCTCAGTATTGAACCAAGCACCATAACAACGCCGGAAAGTGCTACTATAAGCCACCCACGCCTGAAAATGCGTAAACTGAATTTCTTGTAAGCATAAAATGAGATTACGACTATGCAAATGCCCATACACATATTGAGGAATTCAATTACTGTTGCACTGTTAATCCCCATGCATCTAAATAATTTATTATAAGTATATATATCTTATGATTCAAATATTATCATGGCTCCAATTATCTGACCGGAAGAATTGAAATGCATCAGTTCATATTGTCTGACTTCTTGACTAACAATTGCACAACTAACAAACAACTTCACTTTTCAGACGAACAGGTTATATTTTATCAGGTATTACCCTCCACACAATGCGCATTTCCTACCTTGCCCTGTCAGATACACGATGCACAGTGCAGATACCGGGCTGCAACTTCAATTGCCGGGGCTGTTTCAGTAACGAACGGCACAACTGCGGCGTAGAAGTATCTGCGGCCCGTATAGCCGGACATATCCCGCCAGGGACTGAAGTTATGCTGGCAGGAGGCGAACCCACACTTTACAGGCAGGAATTGCTGTCACTTATACATGAACTGGACCAGCAGAAGGTCATCCTGTCTACAAACGGATACCTGCTGGACAGGCCACTGCTGGAGAACCTTGGCGGTATCACCGTACACATTGACCTGAAAGCCCTTGACCCAAAACTGCACAGGTGGTATACAGGAAAAGATAACGCTACTGTGCTGGAGGCAATACGGATGCTCCATGACCTTAATTTCGATTTTGAAGTGAGCACAGTTTATATTCCAGGAATTGTGGAGACCGTGGAGATAGAGAATATCGCCCGCTTCCTGTCAGGTGTCGGGGACATCAGGTATAAGATCATCAGGTATGTACCAGCAAATAATTTTTCAAGCAGACCCGGGGTGCATGAGATACAGGATGCAGTAAATACTGCACGCAAGTATCTCGGGAATGTTTCCAGTTCCATTGAGAACAGGAGCCATCCAGTTGATCGTAAAATTGTAAATATCTCCTGAAGACCAGGGATTTTCCTGGCAATTCCTATTACTTTCACCCCGCTCTTGGCTCGACTATATTTACTCAAAGCCCAATTATTGATCGTACAATAAACAAGCGGGAAGGAATTGGATAAAACACCCCCTCGTATCCGTCATACAATCCTTCCCCCATCCCCCAATGTTATTAATTTCTACTTATACCTCAATTCCTGGGACTTTTTAATTTATTCTGATAAAGTATGATAAATGGATAATGGCAAAGAAGATCAACCGCAGAGGACGCTGAGTTTCGCAGAGGGTTGTTATTTCACTCTGCGTCCCTTTGCGCTCTCTGCGGTTTTTCGAATCGTCCTAGAAAATAATAAAAAGTCTCTATTTTTACCTCAATTTCTGCGAATTATCCCTTCAATAAACCCCTGTACGATTTATCGATCAGGTCATCAACCTGGATACCATATTCCCTTGCCATCAGTATCCCCAACACCTCAATACTGAACAGCCCCCCTCTTTCATTTCGGCTATTATTGATCTCGGCAATGATCTTCTGCTTTTCAAGACCAGTATTGATCATGATGCGTTCAATGATCTGCTCGAACACCTCTTTCTCCCTGAACCTGGATACATCGGGCTTAAAACCCATAGGTATCTGTACGTCATTGATACCGAACTGTGCCTTGAGCATATCTCCTTCCCTGGAAATAATGCCCTTTTCAATGGCTGAATTGATAAAACCCCTGGCAGTGTCCGGTTTGAACCAGCCCAGGTCCATTGAAAGAGCCATGACAAACTCGGTCTCCTTTATGGTATCTGTACCTTTGCGCTTAAAAGGCATGGCAGCGGTAAACAACAATTCATTCATTGCAATTCCTACTCAACACCCTTATCTGAAATAGTAAGCTCCACAGACTGTCCCTCAGCCCTTGACCTGTGCTTGATAAGAGTAGCCCTGCGCTTATCCCGGCCTGCTCGTTCCATCTTGATAATAGTCTTTGACAGATGTTCACTGAGATTGCCACCTAAAGGCTGCAATTCTCCGCTATCCACGTCTGTATATACCTGGTTTGTGATCACCACAACCATATTGAACTTCCTTGCCAGCCTGTGAAGACCTGCCAGCATCTCGACCAGCTGCCGCCTGATATGCACATTCCCGTTATCATCCGGAACCAGGCCCATCCGGTAATAAAGTGTGGCAGAGTCCACGATGATCAGCCCGATACCGGTTCCTGCCAGTTTTTCAACATCAGTGATCGCAGAATACTGCTGATGGAAATCAGCAGGTTCGTAGATGATAAGATCCCTTGCCATTTCCCTTGCATCACTACCCGCTATCTGGCTGAAGCGTTCAGCAGAAAAGCCATCAGTGTCGATTATCACTACCCGCTCCCCGGTCCTTATACACTCCACAGCCAGAGACATACATATATTGGTCTTACCGGTCCCGGAAGCACCATATATCTGTGTGATAATACCGTGTTCGAACCCACCGCCCAGCAGGTCGTCAAGGTTCACGCTTCCCGAGTGCATGCGTTTATCAATGGCCATGTTCTTTTCATTTTCATTATCAGTATCTGCCATCAGGGTGAATACTCCGTTCGTATTGTTAGCATTATTAATATTATGTTCACAGGTCATTTATTGTCAATACAGATATGTTATCCTTTTCCCATTTATTGAGCAATTGACCATCACTGTCGGGTATGCTTGTCAGTATCCACCCTTTACTGACATTCAGCGCCTCCATAAATAGTTTCATAGGCAACACATCATCATCCGAGGGAGCATCCATGTATTTTAATAACACCCTGTCATCTTCCTGCACTGCCAGGGCATCAAAACTATACGGCAGCCCTGCCGCCTCCACGAACTGCACATCACGGTATATATTGTGTTGCTTTAACCTGTTAAGTGCCAGTTCAACCAGTTCTGTGGGTGATTCGCCAAGTATTATCCCATCAGGCGATGTCGGTCTTCCAGCTTCAACGGTTTTAGCCGTGACCTTTAGCGGAAGGTCGAATATCTCCTGGAAGAACATCCCGGGATCGATCCTGACATAGGTATCATCTGCTATCAGGTAGACTGAAAGTATATCATCCAGGGTATCTGGGGTAATGCTGCCGTCACCCAGGATGTTGTCCTTTATCCTGTCTGTGAATTCATCCTTAAAATCCTTGATCTCGATTATGGGTATCCTGGCTGCAAGCCGTCTGTGCGGACCTCTGTCATAGACCTTGAACCCGAAATCCCGATCAATCTCATCCTTCATACTTGTGATAATCACAGGCGACCTGGTCCTGTCCCCAACCAGGTCTTCCACCAGGCTGCTGTCAACCTTTACTGCCTTCTTACTGCCGATAAGCAGCAGTGAATCAATGTAGCGTATATCCTCGATATCGAAGCTGGAAAGCACGTCCTTTACATCCTGTATTACATCTGGTTCCGGTGTAAAGGTCCTGAATACCAGTATCCACTCATTACCAGCTCTTACAGTCCTGGACTGCCCTATTTCACTTACCGCATCATACAGACCATCGTAGGTATTGCCGTTCAAACCAAACACCATTCACAGAATGAAACTTAATGTTATTGTAGTCCTATATTGTATTCAATTGTATTGAAATAGTTTGTCAAATTATAGTATGGCAGGGAAAACATCTGTCGGTTTTTGGTTAATACAAATCAAATATCAGAACATCAAAAACGCAAACAGTGACACAATAACAACAGTAACCAGATTCAACCACAACCCGGCCCTGGCCATCTGGGGAATAGTAACATAACCCGACCCGAACACAATGGCATTAGGTGGAGTAGCTACCGGCATCATGAACGCCAGGGACGATGATATTGCCACAGCAGCCATTATCCCGAACGGGGAGATATCCAGGGTCACTGCAATGGATGCGGCAATTGGCATCAGGATAGTGGCTGTGGCTGTATTTGATGTTATCTCTGTGAATATCTTGGTAATAACAACAGTTGCCAGGATCAACAGGAATACAGGCATAGCCACAAGGAACGTAAAACTCTGGGATACCCATTCAGCCAGGCCCGTTTCTGCAAACCCCCTGGCAATAGCGAACCCTCCACCCATTAAAAGCGCAACACCCCATGGAACTTTTTCAGTATCCTCCCATGAAAGCAAAGAAGCTTCCTTTCTGGCAGGTATTATAAACAGTAGCAGTGCCCCCGTAATTGCGATACTGGCATCTGTAACCAGGGGGAAGTACTTACCCCACAACAGCCCCCGGGTCATCCACAAGACCGCCACCAGGGCAAACACAATAAGCACATGTTTTTCCTCCCTGGTAATCTTGCCCTGCCTGGCCATCTCGGCCTTTATGACCTCACCGCTGCCCGGTATCTCATCTTTCCGGATACGGTAACCGATATGGGTCAGATAGAACCAGGTAATGACCAGCATGACAAACGCCAGTGGGAACCCGAAGTACGCCCATTCAAAGAAGTTTACCTGCACCCCGAACATGGACTGGTAGATGCCTGCGAATATCAGGTTGGGCGGCGTCCCCACCAGTGTTGCCATCCCGCCTATGGATGCTGCATAGGCAATGGAGAGCATCAGTGCCACATTGAAATCAGGGTCCGATTTTTTAGCAGATATGCTGGCAATCACAGCTGTCCCGATCGGCATCATGACCATGGCAGTGGATGTATTTGAGATCCAGGCAGATAAAAAGGCAGTGGCGACCATAAAGCCTGCTATGATACGCCTGGGACCAATGCCTATGGTGTGCACCACAAACAGGGCAATGCGCTTATGCAGGTCCCACTTCTCCATGGCAATGGCAATGAAAAAGCCGCCTAACATGAGGAATACGATATGGTGTCCGTACTGTGCTGTTACATCGCCTACCTTCATGGCACCGAATGCAGGGAAGACAACGATGGGCAGCAGTGCCGTGGCAGAGATGGGGATGGCCTCGCTTATCCACCATACAGCCATCCAGATCGTGACGCCTGCTACAACTGTGGCCTCAGGGGACAGGCTTTCAAGTCCGGTAAATAGGATTAGAATAAAAAAGAGCGGACCGAGAACAAGACCTGACCTTTGCCTTATACCTTGCTTCACATTTATGTAATTAAAATCATTATATTTAAATCATATTAAGTTTACCTGTTTTTGGAGGTATGATAAATTGTATAAAAAATTGATTATTTTACTGGTGCTGTTTACATTAATAGCAGCAGGCTGTACAGAAAAGGATTCTACGACTATCTCAACAAGTGATGGTGATGCGGATATTAATGTCAGTGTACCTGATGACTCTGAAGATGAATGGTGCCCGGTCGGAATGTCGTGGGATGCTGCAAATCCGCAGACTGGTGAGACGTCGAGCATGGAAATCATAGGTACTGAGACAGTCGACGGTGTTGAGATGTGTAAGGCTGTCCTTGAAACACATACGGATGATGAGATCGCAAAAATGGTATACCTGTTTTCAGAGGACGGCGAGACTTTCGAATGGACATATTATGATGCTGACGAGAATATTGTCTCACAGATGAGCATGAAAGACGGCAATATGACCATGACCGATGAAGAGGGTAATGTGGTGAATTTAGGTGGGATGACGTAAGGATCTTATAAAAATTAAAGCACTTTCCCTTCCAGCCTTGGGATGGAAGGGTGCTTCTCTTTTTTTACATGTTCATGGTAAAACCCTGCTGCATTTACCAATACTCAATCCCGTTGCTTCCTAAGGCAGCTTCACCCGTACCGTGAACTGGTACAGCACCCTGCCGCCCTCCACCCACTCGACGAGCAACATCGCATAGTCGCCCGCATCGAGGAGCTGTTCACCAATCTGGACGCCGGCATGGAATCGCTTAAGGCGGCCCAGGCTCAGCTGAAGCGCTACCGCCAGTCGGTGCTGAAATCCGCATGCGAGATCAGGCTGGTGCCCACTGAGGCTGAGCTGGCGCGGGCCGAGGGGCGGGAGTATGAACCTGTGGTGGTGCTGCTGGAGCGGATAAAGGCAGAGAAGGCGCAAATGGAAAAACAAAAAGTAGAAAGAAAAGTAAAGCGTACAATGGAATAAAACACTTTCACAGTGCTTACCAAAAGAAGATATGATTACTGTACCAATAGAGATTTGAAAATGGATATTAAGAAACGAATATTTGAAAACCTGACTGAAACTCAAAAATACGCTTTGTTACTCCTGAGTGCAAACAATTTTGAGCCAATCAAAGGCAAACTCTGGTACCAAAAGGAACTTTTTCTTTTATGCAAGAACAATGAAGAACTTGCAGATGATGCTGATTTTGAAGCTGATTTTATGGGACCTTATAGTGAAACTGCAGATGAAGAATTAAAGCAGCTTGAATCTGCAAAAGTTGTTGAAAAAGAGAGAAATAAACTGAAATTAACTGGTCTTGGTAAGGAAATCGCACAAATAATAAGCGAAAATACCACTGCTGAAGAAAAAGAAATGATTGAGGATTTCAAGGATATGCTGAATGATTTGACCGAAGATGAATTGCTCGGTTTCATATATTTTACTTATCCTGAAATGACCGAAGAGTCGATAAAGATTAAAAAAATACAGCCCAAACGAAAAAAGATTGCATTAAGTCTCTATGCAAAAAGCAAGATTAGTTTTGGGAAAGCCCTGGAAATCTCTGGAACTAATATTGATGATTTTGTTAGAGAAGTTAAACTGAAAGGGATTCAGATATATTCATAGGTACTCTGATTATGAAAATTTTAGATTCATCCCCAGTCATAGCTTTTTATACTGAACTTAATGAACCAGATATGTTACATAAATTTATAGAATTGGGATATGAGTTAAGGATACCAAGAAGTGTATTTAAGGAAATAGAGAATGGTAGAACTTCAGAACCTTTAAAATCGAATATAGCACATGGAAATATCGAAATAATGGCCAGTTTGCCTGAAGAAGATATATTTCATTTCAAGAATAGATATCCCTATCTCGAATATGGGGAAATTGAAGTTATCTTATGGTGGTTAAAATTAGAATCATCCGTCGATAAGAATTATTGTATAATTGATGACAAAAAAGCGAGAAAGATCGCAGAAAAACATAATGTGGTTTTTACCGGGACTATCGGCTTAATTGAATTGCTGCTAAAGAAACAAGCAATCAATAAAGATAAACGAGAAGAATTGATCAATAAATTGTCTTCTTCAAGATTCAGAATGAAGAAATCTTTTTGAAATAAATGCATTAGTTTTTTATTTATTAAAAATAAAAGGATAAATGATGTCTAAACATATTGAGTTCAAGAGGATTTCTCCAGATGATGACTCCTTATATGTTACAAAAGACCTTCGCATAAACGGGAAAAAACTAACAACACCAACGAAATCACTGAATTTATCTAAAACAAATTCAAAGCTACTTTTTAATGACAAGACAAAGGGAATAAATGAGTTATACAAAAGATTCTCTCTTACTAAAGATTCAAAAAAGAACTCAATTTATAGCGTTTTAAATTTCCCCGATAAATTGGACAAACTCAATTATGAACTAAATTCTTTAACTCGAAAAACAAATACTGATAAAGAAATTAACATTCTTTTTATTGAATATGATGATACTAAATATCCTGAAAAGAAACCATTAGAATTCATTCTTGACACAGCGTATGAATATTCTGATATCACTCCATTGCCCATTATACCCAAACTACCTCAACGAATCAATTCAGAAAGTGAATTTGAAAAATATAAAACATTTTTAGAAGAATCGGTTGAAATAATAGAAACTTTAAACCATAAACCTATTATGGGTATAATCCCGCCAGCACTGTTATTCATACCCGATATTATTGATATCTATGCAAAAAAGGAGATTGACGCTTTTGTATTTGATTTTGATGGGAAAACGCCTTTGAGTATGCGTCAGACCATCAGAAGTTTCATGCGTTCATTAAAAGAACATGATCTTCTGGAAAATAGTTTTATTCATTCAATAAATGCAAATCAGGGACGATTTAATAAAGATGCTAATGTAGTAGGTGCAAAAGACATTCTATCTTTCGGCCTCGGTTTTGACAGTATGGGCGAAAAACATAAACCGTTAAAAGGGCCTAAAGAGTTTTTCGAGAAATTAAAAAATCGTGACGAAAATAAACTGAGGTTATTTAATAAAGAAGATTATGGATACTATAAATTAAGCCCAAATGAAATTCAAGAAATCTATCCTGATGATTCAATTATCAAAATGGATTCTTTCGCAAATGAAAACTTAGATGTAAGAATTCTTCAAAAAAGTTTTAATTTAGAGCAAATTGGATTAGAATCCATTCGACTAAGGGAAATAATCGATGACCAAAGGGCTTTGGAATATCTTTCTAATAAACCTTGTGTTAAAAAAGAAGATTATAAAAAGATTGCGAAGATGAAAAAAGAAGTGGCACGAAAACAGACACTGTTGCCATCGTTTTAACATCAATAAATGTATCAATTGAGTTTATGTATAAAAATAATATTGAAAAGGCAATTAAATTCTTGGAGCAATGTTTGAAAGAGAATGGATTAAATATCTCGAAAATCATTTTATTTGGTTCACAAGCTACTGAAACAACTGATAATAGTGATGTAGATATATTGATAATATCGGATGATTTTAAGAATAAAGATATTTTTGAGCGAGCCCGGTTAACAAAGGATGCCGAGATAAAAACAATTCGAAAATTCATGGTCCCCCTGGACATTGTCACGCTTACATCAGAGGAATTTGAAAATGAAACCTCACCTGTAGCCGAATTTGCCAAGAACGGGAAAATAATGTTTGCAGCTTAACATCCGGTTTTAATCATGAACAACGAATCTGCAACCATAGTACAGCGCCTCTGGTACTGCTGCAACGTCCTACGTGACGACGGCGTAAGCTACGCGATTATGTAGAACAACTGACCTATCTGGTCTTCCTGAAAATGGCCCACGAGTACACACGCCAGAAATCAAAACCCATACCTCGCCCCCGAAGCCTCCTGCGGCAGTTTCACCCGTATTGTAAACTGGTACAGCACCCTGCCGCCCTGCACCCGCAAATACTTCGAACTCTCCTTCCTGCTGCCCCCCAGCACCTTCATTTTCATGGCCGCTTCAGTATTGCACAATGATGTTGTGTATCGACCTGACCAACCTGCATGCTGTAAAACCAGTTTTTCATCTATTGCAGGATAACATTTAACATTAAAACAGCCAATTAATACTGGGAGTATTGATTTGAAAGAAAAGACTTCACGTGACCTGGTTGTTACGATTGCCATAATCCTTGTATCATTAACATTCATTATTTCTTTTAAAATCATTATCTACTCATTCTATACCGGGACGTTGATCTGGGGTATCATAGTTATACTTCCAATATTATTTTTCATGGCTTTTTTACTCGGAACAGTAATATTGGTCCTGAACCGTCTTAATAGTGGATTATTTCGCTCAATAACGTTTAGTGACCTTGAATTCAGTGATTTAAAAATTCTTGACAAAACACATACCAAGACCAGGAATAAGATAGTAATTGTCACCAAACGTAGTCTGGTTTCGGCAGTAATCATTTCAATATTCATTTTAATTTACTCATTCTATACCGGGACGTTGATCTGGGGTATCACAGCCGCGGTTATGATAATGATTTTAACACCTGTATTGTCTGGATTTATCTCATTGATCAAATTTTTGTTAGTTGATGAAAACAAAACCTCCTGAAAATCCTTGCCAAAATATCTGCTTAATAAAATGGAAAAGTCACATATTTGGCATTAAGAGAAAATCAAAACCCATACCTTGCCCCCGAAGCTTCCTGCGGCAGCTTCACTCGTATCGTAAACTGGTACAGCACCCTGCCGCCCTCGACCCTCAAGTACTTCGAACTCTCCTTCTTGCTGCCTCCAAGCACCTTCATGATCCTGGCAGCCGCATGCCTGGCACTGGCCACGTTGGTGATATAGACATCAATCCCTCGTTTAATATCAAGAAACTCATAGTCTGCGCTGCCACAGTATTTCCCGATAATGTTTGTTACCGACCTGGCCTCATCCCCGGTTATCTCCCTGTCTGCCCTTACCTGCAGTATGGCATCATGTCCCATACATTTCTCCTGGCACTCCTTTCTCCCATTACCCTTTCTATCCTTCAATAATCTTCCTGAACCCGGAGCACACCCCTTCTTTTGCCGTAAACTCCATCAGCCCCTTCCAGCGTTTTTGTAACTCACACAGGTCCTCGAAAGGATTGGATACAGGTACTGCATCGGTCCTGGCCAGCTCAATGTTTTGCAGTGCCTCTTCACTGCCAGCGGTATCGCCCTGCTCAAGATACTCTTCTGACAGCAGTCTGCACGCACCCTCGACCTTTTCCTCAAGGTCACTTCTTAAGAACCTGCCAGGGTACGGGTCCAGGTCTTCCGGAGACACCCTTACCATTCCCTCTTTTACCACCTGCCCTTCCAGTTTCGCCCGCTCGTAAATAAAACGGTATATATCTTCACGCAACTGCATCCACACTGGATGGGACTTGGACGGCGGCAGGTGCCTGATGGACAGCTTATTGTCCAGGAAGAATGAGAACCCGAACATCCTGGCATTTATCAGGTAATCTATGTCCTCGCCCCTGGGAACACCAGGGTCGAATGGCACCACAGTGAAAAGCTCCCTGTGTATGACCATATTCCCGCCAAACACAAATGGTGTCTCCTTCAACCTGGGTTCTGTCCGTATTATCCTGTCAGAGCCTTCGTCCATAACCTTGTACTGGCCCCAGTATTCCATCCATGGGCTGTGTTTTTTCCGGGCACGGTTGTCGCCATCTGACTGAAGGTAATACCCGGCCACTGCATGGACAGTCCTGTCCCCCACCACACTGCCCATAAACTCCTTTGTATTCCCTATGAACTGCGTGTCCTCGAATACCTCGTCGTCATCGATAAGTACAGCCAGATCCGAACCCAGTATGTGGGGAATAAAAAGGCACAAGTTGCGGATATTTGAATATCCCCTGAGTTGCAGCAGTGGAACATATTCATCCATGCCCCGGCTTTGCAGCAGTGGAACATATTCATCTATGCCTTCACTGCGCAGCAAGTCATATATCTCTCCCAGGTGGGACGAAACGAACAGCTTAATATCCACATCAACAGTCCAGGAAGCTTCATCGATAATACCAGCTACCTTCTCCTTAACCCTGTCCTCAATATCCCCTCCCGTAGCCGCAGCGATCACCACCACCTGGAAATCCTTATCTTCCAGCACATCCAGGCTTTGCAGAGCTCTTAGCAGTGTACCGTCCTCATCCAGGGGGGTGGGATGGTCATACACGGCATCTCCGGCTATCCAGCCATCCTTGCTTTCCCGTGCCCAGTACGACGGTATTACCATACAGACTTTCAAAGGTCCACCCCCTTTTTTCGATATTATTATCCCACTATCTTCAAGCCTGATACTTTCACCGTAGGCGTAATAATATTACCCAGTACCCTCGTGTCACGGCCTGCACCGCAAATATTATGCAGCAGTTCGAACACATTCCCTGTCACCATCATGGACCTGATCGGGCTGCCTATATCCCCGTCCTCGACTAAAAACGAATTGCGGGCTTCCACACTAAAATCCCCTGAGATCGGATTGGCTGTATGGGCTCCGATTACCGAACCTACCAACACGCCTTTTTGTGTCTCAGCAATAATATCGCTGGCAGGATACTCTATCTTCAGGTTCCTGACATCAATGGAAGTAGTCTGGGCATAATTATTCCTCACCGCACTGCCCGTAGACTCCACACCATCCTTACCTGCCGTATATTTATCATACAGGTAAGTACCAAGCACACCGTTCTCCAGGATGCGGTTGGTCCTAGACGGTGTTCCCTCATCATCCGAGCGGGCTGATCCTATACCACCCTCCAGCAGCCCGTCATCCACAATATCCAGGCCGTTGGCACCTATTTTCTCTCCTAATTTACCTGCCAGTGCCGAGCGCCCCTTCTGGATATTCTCAGAGTTTAACGAATTGATAAATGTACTTTCCAGAATATCGGCTATTGCACTTGGTTTAAGCAGCACGTCGGTCCTGCATGTATCGACACCCACACTGCCTACACCTTCCAGTGCCTGTCTGGCAGCTTCACTGCCTATATGGAAAAAATCAATATCAAGGTTACGGGAGATATCGAACTCGTAAGCAGTGGATATCTCATTACCATCCCCTGCCCGGCACTCAATAAAACCATCGATCCTTGTGGAAGCTTCCCTCACTTCAACACCATTGGAGTTCAGTATCACATAATCTGACCCCAGACACGTGAACTTGCCTGACGTGGGTCTTGCATCATCCAGCGATACCGCCCCATCGATCATCTTCATGGACAGGTCGATGCAGGTTTCTATATCTATATTGGCTATCCTGGGATCGTGGATGCCTTTTACCGTCCTGTAATCACAAGCCTGCGGCAGTCCTGTCCAGTCAGGGTCGCTGTGTCGTACCCTGGCCGAACTTGTGGCGGCTTTTGCCGCATCTACAATGCGCGCCGGATCATTTGTGGACGAAAAACCCACTGCACCATTCACTATTGCCTTGACACCAATTCCCTTTGAAAAACTTTCCTTTGCAAGGTCGATCCTGTCCAGCTGGATGTCCACATTGACACTGCTGGCCATAAGCCCGAATACTTCCACCTCATCGGCACCTGAGCGCTCTGCAGCTTTTTGCGCCTTTTTGGCCATGTCATAAATAATATTGATATCACTACTCATCCGCTTCCCCCCACCGTTGCCTCTGAGACAAGGATATGCGGCGACCCATCGCACACAGGCGCAAGCTGCCCGCCTTTGCCGCACCTTCCAGAGGTCATTTTCATATCACCGGCAGCCATCTGTATGTGCTTTAAGATATCCAGTGTATGTCCTGATAGTGAAACATCCCGAATAGGCGTGGTCAGTTCACCGTTCTCCACCAAAAACCCGCGCTCTGCATTGAACTGGAACACACCCTCGCCCGGATTCACCTGTCCCCCGCGACTGCCGATCAGGTAAATACCGTCCTTTATCTCAGATAACATCTCCCCGAAAGAGGAATCACTATTCTCTATATAAGTATTGCTCATCCTGATAATGGGTCTTGAAAGCCCCTGGGACCTGGCATTACCAGGCCGGCCGGTATCCGGAAATAGTGCAGCTGTCTCCCTGCTATGCAGGTACGACTTCAGCACGCCCTCTTCTATCAGTGTGGCGGGCCTGGATTCCACTCCTTCGTCATCAACAGGATAGTAGCCATACCCGTGCATGGAAGGGTCGTCTATGACAGTTATACAGGAAGAAGCGATCTGGTTGCCGATTAAGCCTGCAAGGATGGAATTACCCTCTGCCACATGGTCTGCCTCTGCTGCATGACCCACAGCCTCGTGGATGAACACACCCGCCAGTTCCTGGTCAAGTATCACAGGCATCCTGCCGCCTTTTGGTACACTTGCCGATAACAGGTCCCTTGCAGTATTCCCTGCTGTCTCTGCCAGCTCCAGTGCATCGTACCTGTCGAACAGTTCATACCCGCACACATTGAACTTGCTCTCCCTGCCCATCTGGAACACACCATTGCGTGAAGCCACCGCAGTTACTGCAAACCCTGTCCGAACCTGGCTGTATGAAACCTCCACACCCTCGGAGTTACTATATTCCACTTCGGTCACACTTTCTGAATACATTACAGTGGAACTTGATACGTCCTGTACCTTTGCCCGTTTGTGGATATCAAGCAGAAGTTCTACTTTCTCCTCAATGGGAATATCGGCAGGGTCCTTTTCAACTACCGGAAGGTCATGTATCAAAGGAGATTCCACTCTGGCCAGATCGATATTCGGTCTTGGAGACCTTCTATGTGCCTGGCTGGATAGCTTTGCTGCTGAAAAAAGCATGCTTTCAGGGTCTCTGGTGTTGTCGGATGAGACAATACCCCACGACCCTTTGACCAGTGCACGGCATGCTGTTCCACTGGTATAGTTATTTGATATCTGTTCTATCTCACCGTTATCGATAAAAATGCCAAGTCCTGAACTTTTCAGTACTCTGATGTCATGGAAATCAACCTGTGGTGTGTTCAAAGTATATCCCTGCCTATTGATGTGCCGGGACCAGTGACCCTGAAATATTATCAGTCAGGCCCAGGTTCAGCTTTGGAAAGGCGTATGATTTTTTTATGATCTTGATCAGGTCTTTCTTTTCAGGCCCGATAAGGCTTTTCTCCAGTACCTCGGTGATATTGCTCACAGGGACGATCTCGATCTTGTCCTTGTATTCATCCTCGATCATGACATCACCCATGTTTGATCTGGGTATGATCACGGTCTTGATACCAGCCTGGGCCGCAGCCTCTATCTTGTAGGTTACGCCGCCAATAGGAAGCACGTCACCCCTTACTGACAGGGACCCGGTCATGGCCACTGACTGGTCTACCGGAATGTTCTCGAAAGCTGACAGCACCGCAGTCGCTATACTGATGGATGCACTGTCGCCTTCCACCCCTTCATAGGTACCGATGAACTGGATATGTACATCCATTGACCTGGTGTCTTTGCCACTCACCTTCTTGATCAGGGCTGATACATTATCAACAGCTTCCCTGGCGATCTTCTTGAGCATACCAGTAGCTATTATCCGGCCTTCTAAACTGGACTGGGCAGGCGTCACCTCTGCCATTATCGGAAGCATGATCCCGGAATCGCTTCCCATAACAGCAAGGCCGTTAACCCTTCCCACCTGGCTGCCTTCCTGTTCGAACATTTTGTAATCCTTTCTCCGTTCAAGGTACTGGTCGGCGAGCTGCTGTTCCACAGACCTGGCAATGCTCTTTGCCTTAAGCACATGTTCTGCGAGTGTCATGTCAGCATTTTCAGAGTGCGCAATATCACCCGCAACCCTGACAAGACCGCCCAGATCCCTCAGTTTCAGGGTTAGGTGTCCTTTTCTGCCTGCCCGGCGCCTTGCTTCCAGGATGATCTCTTTTGTGGCACTACTGTCAAAATGGGGTATTTTACCATCCCTTAGCACTTCCTGTGCCACGAACCTGACAAGTTTTTGCCTGTTCTCGCTATTGTCAGGGATGGTATCGCTCATGTAGACCTCGTAACCGTAACCCTTGATCCTTGAACGCAGTGCCGGGTGCATTCCCCTTAAGGCATCAAGGTTACCTGCAGTGACCATGGTGAAATCGCATGGAACAGGTTCTGTCTTTACCATTGCGCCCGAGGAGCGCTCACTCTGGCCAGTGATGGAAAATTCTTTCTCCTGCAGGGCTGTCAGCAGGTTCTGCTGGGATTCCAGCCCAAGGGTATTGATCTCGTCTATGAACAGCACACCTTTATGCGCCTTATGTATGGCTCCGCCTTCCACCCTGTCATGGGCAGGGGTTTCCAGGCCTCCGCTCTGGAAAGGGTCATGCCTCACATCACCCAGCAGGGAACCGGCATGTGCACCTGTGGCATCCACGTATGCGGCTTTTTCCTTATCTGCATTGGATACCAGGAGTTTTGGTATGTATGCCTCTTCTTTTGGCATGAACTGGCGCATGACCATGAAGATCAGTACGGCAGCAATGATACCCCAGATCAGCGTTCCGGTATAAAATGCGTAGATAATTATGCCGAACACGAATATCATGATGAACATGTTGCGGGCTTGCATCCGTTTTCTTGCTTCCAGTTTGTGGGCGTCCACGATCTCCTTGCCCTTACCGGCAGGCACTACCCTGATCTTAGGTGTATTGTTGTCCTCAGGATTATTATATACCAGGACATCCTGCAATTCTTCTTTTGGCAGAAGATCTGCCATGGCCTTGGCCAGCATTGACTTGCCGGTACCAGGTGTACCCAGCATCATAACATGCCGCCGCTGTGTGGCCGCCTTTTTTACTACTTCCACTGCATGTTCCTGGCCTATCACCTGGTCGATCAGGGCCTCAGGAACCTGGACATCGGCGGTGGATTTAATATCAAGTCCACCCAGAACGTCATCAGTGGATCCGGAATCATTGTTATTAGTATCTGCCACGTTATTCTCCTTAAATATAATTATGCAATATATAAATATGCTATGCGTTTTTTCTATATCCTTGTATCTGCTTATTTGTTTATATACTTAATTTAGTCGAATTGCCAGTCTATTTGATTCAAGCCATTTCCAGTTATCCCTGAAAATCACTAATGTCGTTTTTCGCCAAAGTTAAATAGATTACTGCATAACAGTATTTGCATGAACCATGATAAGGGGTTGTCAAAAGATGAGATCATACAAAAGGTAGTAAAAGGAGAGATGAAACTCCATGCCATTGACCAGTTCATGGATGTTGTAGAAGCAGTGAATATAAGGAGAGAAGCGGCAGAGCGCATAACTGATACGAAACTTGATAATGTGGGCAGATTCTCCATCGATGAAACAGAAGCTGCAAAACGCAATATTGAAAACATGATCGGGGCAATCCAGATACCTCTTGGAATGGCCGGGCCTGTTACTATCAATGGTGAATATGCATGCGGGAATTATTACTTACCCCTGGCCACCACAGAAGGGGCACTGGTAGCCAGCACAAATCGGGGCTGTTCGGTAATCTCGGCATGTGGCGGTACCAATGTTAGGATCTTCAATGACGGCATGACCCGTGCACCTGTTTTCACAGTAAAGGATGTGGTCCGGGCCAGGGAATTCGTTGACTGGGTCAATGATCCCGGGAACTTCGAGGCCATGAAGGCAAAGGCATCCGGGACCACCAGGTTCGGAGAACTGCTTGACGTGATGCCCTTTGTAGCAGGGAACAATGTATATCTCAGGTTCAGGTTCGATACCAAGGATGCCATGGGTATGAACATGGCAACCATTGCATCTGAGGCCATTTGCGATTTTCTAACAGGCCAGCTCGATGTGGAACTGGTATCACTCTCAGGCAATGTATGTACTGATAAGAAACCCTCTGCCATAAATAATATTTTGGGCAGGGGAAAGACTGTTATTGCAGATGTGGTCATTCCGGGAAGCGTGGTCGAACAAAAGCTCAAGACAGAGCCCGGATCAATGATAAAGGTCAATTACAAGAAGAACCTGCTGGGTTCGGCCAGGGCAGGAAGTACAGGATTTAACGCACATGTGGCCAACATCATTGCAGCCATGTACCTTGCCTGCGGCCAGGATGCGGCCCATGTGGTGGAGGCCAGCAGTGCGATCACCAGCATGGAACTGACAGATAAAGGCGACCTGTACTGCAGTGTGACGCTGCCTGCCATACAGGTGGGTACGGTGGGTGGGGGTACAGGTATTGCCACCCAGCGTGAGTGCCTTGAAATGCTGGGAGTAGCAGGAGCAGGAGAGCCACCCGGTACGAATGCTAAAAAACTTGCCGAGATAATAGGGGCGGCAGCACTGGCCGGTGAGATATCCCTGATAGGTGCCCAGGCGGCAGGACACCTGGCGCGGGCACATAAGCAGATGGGCAGGTGATGAGGGGACATGGAAAAACAAGATCATTCCCTATTCGACCAGAAATGTCCCACCTGCGGCAGCTGGATGGAATCCACTGTCAGGAAAAGTACCAAGGGCAAAGAGGTAATCACTTACTTATGTAACGAGTGCGGCCTGAACTACAGTGCGGATAAGTAACTTCTCATGTCATTATGTAACAATTTTTTAACAGGATTTACAGGATATACAGGATTGGATTGGATTGTATCCTGTCAATCCTGTCAATCCTGTCTGAAATTTTCATTTTCTTGAAATTGATGGTCAAGATAGTAACATTTCTTTAAATGATAATCATTTCAATTAAAAAATACAACTATCTCTTATTGTAATCTGCAATTTAATGGGGTGAATTCTATCAAGACCATAGATGAGGCGTTATTCATCAAATTCGATGATGATAACGCCGATATAACCATAAGCGGTGTCCCTGTGATGGTGATGTCAAAAGAAACTTTCGGATCGCTCCATAAAGGAGTGATAGATGCATTGGGAAAAGGCGCCAGACCAATGTTCTATACATCAGGATATAATGCAGGAAAGAAATCCGCGCCTGTAGTTATCAGGCAATGGGAATGTGAAACAACTGATGAAATAATCAGCGCCACCATCCAACAATTTACCCGTTATGGCTGGCTACTTCTGAAAGATATTAAATTATCTGATAACCAACGGGAGATAACCTGTACAGTAATAAAAAGTGTTGAGGCTATGACCCATACAGGGAAAAGCGACACTCCGATCTGTTACTTTCTGGAAGGCTTCATGTGTGGATATATGGAAGTGGTATTCAATAAAAAAGACATGGTATGCGAAGAGGTCAGTTGCCAGGCAATGGGTGATGATGTCTGCCGGTTTGTAATAAAACCAAAGTTCTGGGAAGAATAAGGATCATGGCAAATATTCAGGATTCTCTATCTGAGATATTAAAGGAACTAAAAAATACCGGTGATATCGAGGCATCGGTCATTTCAAGTAACCAGGGCCTTGTCATGGTTTCGGACGTGCCCGAAAATGTACCTGAAGCACGTTTGGGTGCTTATACGGCAACTATTATGGGCTCAGCTAAAACCGTTATGGAAGAGATACAAAAAAATCCGCCAAATATGCTTATTATCAGGTCCCCTGATGCCATAACCATTATCATGGAAGCTGGTAAACTCGCAATACTTAGTTCACTGTTCAGGGATGAGATGAATATAGGTCTTGTGATCGTGGAGATGGAAAAAGCCTGCAGGAAAATATCAAAAATCCTGGAATAATGACAGATAACAGGCTTGATAATGATATTATACTGATATGCAGTATTATACTGATAGATACTTATATGCAGTGACCGACTTTACTTTCCCATTTTAAACAAGGGACTGATAATGTAAGCCTGTATGTCCTGAAGTTATATTATTATTTTCTTCAAATTATTCACATACTTATGCGCCAGCAGGCAGGGCTCGGGCAGTTTGTGTCCACGCAGCATATGCTTTGTTATCTCCAGCGCCCCGTCCACGCTAACCCTGTGTCCGGGTGCAACTACGATGGGACGGCACCGGCGGCAGGATTTGATAAGCCAGCCCACCTGCCTGCTCTCAAACACCAGGGGGCTGACATCGCCTACTTCCAGTGGTTCGTCCCCTTTTCCGCACAGTATGTGCTTGGCCACCCCTATGGTTGGGACATCCAGCGCAACGCCAATGTGGGTGGCAAGTCCGGCGCCCCTGGGGTGGTTGATGCCGCAGCCGTCCACCATCAGGATGTCTGGTGTGTGCTGGAGTTTATCGTATGCTGATATTATGGCCGGTCCTTCCCTGAAGGAAAGAAAAGTGGGGATATATGGATACTCCACAGTACCTGTGTAGTATACTTCCTCAACCACATCCAGGGATTCAAAGTCAATCACCACAATGCCTGAGATGATGGTATCTCCCATGAACGCCTGGTCCACGCCTGCTATGAGGCGGGGTGCGGCATGGTCGTTGTGCAGGACGACCCGCTGCCTGACTATTTCCTGGGCGCGCAGCAGTGAGGGAGTGGATGGGTCGGTGGGGAATAGGGGGGTGTCCATACCATGTTCTATATGGTAGGGGGATAAATGTATTTTGTGAGTTACGGCAAGTTCAGAAGGATTAAATATTAATCTGACAATGTCAAGCTAAAATCTAGATAAAATTAGTCACCTTCACTATTCAAAGAAAAATTAGCGGCGCGGCAGAATTATCTGATGTTATATCCAACGTATTTAAGCATTTACAACCAATTAAGGACACGATGAATCCTAACCACAGCAATCGTGACAATGGGGTTGTAACTACAGCATTACTATTGGCAGCTGGAAAGGGAAGTCGTCTTTATCCTCTGACACACGACACACCGAAATGCCTCACAATGGTTCATGAGGCATCCATACTTGAACGACTTGTCATCAATTTGAATAAGCAAGGCTTCAAACGTCTTGTTGTGGTCACAGGGTATCAGGAAAAATGTATTCGTGCGTTTCTGGGAACGCGGGCTGGCGGCATGACAATAGATTATATTTACAGCCCTCTTTATGCGACAACCAATAACATTTATTCACTCTGGATGGCCCGTGAAATTATTAATGAGCCGTTTTTGCTGGTTGAAAGTGATCTTGTTTTTGACGTATCTCTTCTGGATGACATGCGTTATCCTGGCAGAATTGCCGTTGCACGCATGCAACCGTGGATGAATGGTTCCACTGTCACAGTCAATCAATCCCAACATGTTAAGAAATTCCAGAGCGGTATTGCCGGGACTTTTGATGAGATCAGATACAAGACTGTTAATATTTACAGTTTTTCGCTCTCTTCATGGCATAGTATTACAGAAAGACTGGACCAGTACATTTCAGCCGGTAGAGTAAACAACTATTATGAAACCGTATTTGCGGAAATGGTGGCAGATGGAAGTCTTACTCTTAAAATTGTATCTTTTGACGGCAAGCCATGGTATGAAATAGACACAATTGAGGATCTGGCAGAGGCTGAGAAACTATTTTCGGCAGATAAATATGAAACAAAAGTTCCTTCCAATATCACGCAGCATGCCTCTGGGATATCAAAACCGTTTTTTCAACATACCAAGAGCATGGGGAAGGAAACGATCACTCGCTCACTTTCCAGATTAAAGTCATTACCCCAGTCAAATTCTTTAAGTTTGAAGCAGATTCGTGAGGCTAACATTCAAGAAAACGAAGTATCGCCTAAAAACAAATCCATAGGAAGAATACATGGCACAGTATAATTATGAGACCCAATCTGAAAAATATGATTTCATTGCCGGACAGCATGGTGGTTACCATCGTCATGGGTTTATAGATCATGCTTATCTTTACAATCTATATTTCCCGCCAGAGGCAGTTTTTACAAACTTTAAAGATCAAATTCATGACATTGTCCTTAACTATCCGGTTGCACAGGATGCTCTTGCCGGTCTTATAGGTGATTTGATCCATCAGCCTGCTGAACGAATCGTTGTAGGGAACGGCGCAGCCGAACTTATCAAAATTATATCCGGCAGTATATCCCGAAAGTTGATCGTTCCAGTGCCCTCATTTAATGAATATGCGAATGCTGCGCCGGCAGGCCGGGTAGTCGAATTTCCTCTTGAATATCCATCTTTTCAATTGGATGTAGATAAGTTTGCTGCTGAAGCGATCAGGGTTAAAGCAGATATTGCGGTTGTGGTATCACCTAATAATCCAACATCTATGCTGGTTCCTAAGTCCGATCTAATAGATCTTTCACAAAAACTTGCAAATCATGACTGCATGCTGATCGTCGATGAATCATTTATGGATTTTGCACCTAATCCTGATCAAACAACTCTGGAACATGAAATAAAACGTTATCCGAATATGGCAATCCTTAAAAGCATGAGCAAAGCCTACGGTATCTGCGGTCTCAGGATCGGTTATATGTTAACTGCAAATCTGGGTTTTGTTGAAGCTGTAAGAAAAGGCGTACCTATATGGAATATTAACGGATTTTCCGAAGAGTTTCTGCGGATTTTGCCCGATTACAGACAGGAGTTTGTCGAAAGCTGTAAACAGGTACGGTCCGACAGGGACAATCTGTATAAAAACCTGTCTGCGATTCAGGGAATGACTGTTTACAAACCCGATGCAAACTTTGTATTCTGCCGCCTTCCGGATTACGCACAAAGTGGCCCTGAAGTCACGCGGAGATTGTTTATTGAGCATAACATGTACATAAAACACCTCCAGGACAAAACTCTACCTGATTCTGACCGTTATATTCGTATTGCCAGCCGTACTGAAACAGAAAATTGCAAATTAGTTGAAGCATTGGCAGATATCATTGATTCGAGTAGCGTGGAATTATCCTGATGAACGATTCGCAACGTCAGGAATCACATCAGACTGGAATGATCACTTTCGCCCGGGACCTTCCAAATATTTGTTCGCTTGCAGGGCTGCTATGTGCAGTCTTGAGTATATACTATGCCATATTAGGGAATTTTCCTGTTGCGATAATCGGAATGATCTGGGCTGTTTTTTTTGACTGGGGAGATGGGATCATTGCCCGCCGGATGAAGGGACGGACAGATGAATATCGAGCTTTCGGAGGACAGCTTGATTCATTGATAGATATTGTAAGTTTTGGAATTTGTCCTGCTGTTTTTCTCTTGAGCTATGGAGAATTCAATCCATGGTTCCTGCCCGGAGCGTTCGTGATTGTCGCTACCAGCGCAATACGGTTGAGTTATTTCAATGTATTCGGCCTGATCGATGATTCGACATACATGGGATTGGCACTTGACAACAATGTCATTATTCTTGCTTTTGTATTTTTGTTTGACGGTTTTTTCAGCCAGCCGATTTTTTCAGTATTTATATATGCAATGTCGATGTTTTTGGCTGTCTTTAATTTAGCACCGGTACGAACGCCAAAGTTTGCCGGAAGGTGGGTTTATGTCCTCCTGGTTTATGTTCTGGGATTGACAGTCATTTATAGCTGGATATTGTGGAGTAAATATCAATGAAATTGAAGCAATTATTAACTGGAAAGAAGGGGACACAATATGTATAGCTGCCAGTCACTCAGGAAATGTATCTCAAACAATGACAATGAGTTGATTATTTACGGAGCCGATGATTTTTCACAGTTCTCGCGCCGTGATGCATCTGTTAATTCAAAATGTGACAGAGCGCTTCCGGTGGCACGCAGGGATGAACTGGTAGTTCTACGCGGGAAGCTGGATCACGCGTATCATACATGGCTGCGCTCTCATGGTCTTGGATCAGATTATGTTATTGAATATAATGCTCAGTCAAGAGATATGACTCTCTCGGAGCTTATCATTAATGATCCTGAACCTGTTAAAAATATTATCCGGCAGATCGGGAAAAAACCTGTATGTGTGCCATGGTTTTCAGGACGCATGGAAACTGAAGCTGCAAAAGCTCTTGGCGCTGATCTTTTCGGAGCACCTGAAACTGCAACACTGAAATATAATGATAAGTCAGCTTTTAAGACTGTATGTCGACAATTAGGCGTGTCTGTTGTTGAGGGTACTGTATTTGAAATGCATCCTGAAAACAATAAAAATTGTATAGAGCTGGAAAACATTATTAACGGCTATCTGGCAACCTGCGAAACTGTTATTATTCGCGGTACTTTGGGTGAAGCTGGTATGTCGTTATATAAGACCCAAGGCAATGATATTTCTGAAATATATCACGAAATTGCAGTTAGCGGCGAAAAAGCTATTATCATTGAGCCTTTTCTGGACGTCCTGTCTTCTCCGAATGATCAGTGGGTAATCAGGAGAGATGGAAATATAAACTCTCTTGGTATGCGGGATCAAATATGTGAAAGAGGTATGGTACACATTGGTACTCTGAAAGGAGCAAAAACTTCACCGGATATTTTAAATTACATTACAAAAACATCTGTAAAAATTGTAGACAATATGGCTGGATCCGGATATCGGGGTGTAGTCGGTATCGATTATATTGTATCGGATGATGGTATATTTCCAGTTGAAAATAACGCTCGTTTTAACGGCTCCTCTTATGTGAGCATGATCGTAGATAACATTGAAGAATTGATTTCCCCAATTCCATTATGGAAATTTATAAAAATCAAGACGGCAGCATGTTCATTTCCTGAACTTACAGAACGTATTAAACCAGTACTTTATGACGGCAAAAAATTAAATTCCGTATTTCCTTTTAGCTGCGATACATTGCCGTTGTCCGGCGATTTTGCCGTTATACTCTTAGCCGGGAACATGGACGAGATTTTCAACATGGAAGAGTCCTTGAAAGAAATGGGAGTAAAAAGGAACTGATCAAACCTATATACCAAGAAATACCCCCCCTCCAAAAGCGTTTCAGGATCAGCAACGTCTGTAAGATATTGCTTCCCGTCGGCAGCTTCCATATTCAGTTGGTTACATTTTGTAACCGACTCACTTCCCTCTTTATTCAGGCGGTTTTTCAAAACCTTCCAATAGTTTCTTGCGGCCTGATAATCAGGCTGCTGGATCAACACCTGAATTATGTCCACTACAGAGAAATACCATGTTTCAGATTCCTCATCATATACTCTGCGGATTTTGTAATCTTCAAATACAGCAAGCGAGTTTTCTTTCATATTCTGCCCCCCTTTTTTCCATATTCGGCAGTTATCCGGAATTTCCAGACAACTGATTCCGACGCCAGCTCACCCTCCGCGAAAATGTTTTGGATGTGCTCGTTGATCGTACGCACATTCTTCTGGAATAACTCTGCCATCCGCTTCTGGGTGAGCCAGACGGTTTCTTCCTGCAGGCGGACTTCCAGCCGCGTCTGCCCGTCCTCGGTCTGGTAGAGGAGGATCTCGGCGGATTCGGGTGGGGTTTTGTCGTGGGTCATTAGCGTGCAACCTCTGTGTCGTTCAACAGGGGGTGACACGCTTCTTGCCTGTGAGCAGGTCCTGCATCAGACCGGCCTGCATTCCAATCCCGTCGAATTCGACGGATTTAAAATCAGGGTTGTCGAGCTGTTCCCAAATACCCGGAAATTCTATGGTGTTACGGTTTCTGAGGCAATTCCGCACAAGGTCGTCCGTGCGCTCGGCGTTCTTATAGCGAGCGATATCTGTGATGCAGATGTAGTCATCTTCCTTCTGGGAAAGCACGGGGATGGCGGCGCCCTTGACTTCGATAGTGGTTTTTTTGTTTTTGTTCATTTCATACTTCCCCCATTTTCTGTTTTTCCAGGAGGTCACGCCCTTTTTCAGTCACCCGGTACTTCTGTTTACTGCTACTCGGCTTATCGGGAACTGTCATTTCCAAAAACCCTGCCTTAATAAGTGGATTAAGAACCTGATTCCTGAACTTGGTGCGGTCTGTCCTTCCCGCAATTTCCATAAGTTCGGTTATTCCAGTATCAATCAGGCACTTATCCAACATTTCAACCTGGTGCCAACTTAGTGCCAACTTGGTGCCAACCTGGTGCCAACCTGATCCGGACTCTACCCCCTGTTCCGCCTGATCCTCTGCTGCCGCAATTCTTTTACGCCAAACAGTCAGGATAAAAAAACCATCATCTATACGGAACTCAGGTTGCTGCATGCCTGCCATCCGGCAGCGTTCAAGCATATCGACCGTTCCAGTGCCCGCCTTCTCGATATATTTCGTTAGAAATAACGGTTCAGCGATCAATGGGTTGTTAGGTTGACTGGCATGGGGCAGGAGCAGTTTTTCCAGTGTCAGCGGAGGATGCAAGATACCCGGATTCCATATCTCAAGCCGGTCAGGGAAAAGCTGTACCTCCACACTCGCGTTATTAGTATAATCGCGATGTGCTACCGCATTAACTATGCCTTCCGCCACAACTTCTTCAGGGATGTCATACTCCACGGGCGCCTGTGGTCCTGCGGCTCGGGTTCCGACAGACCGGGCCAGTTTCGACATGACAAAATCAATCGCCTGTTCGATCATATCAAAGACCGTCCCTTTGTAAATCTGATAAGACGGAATAGGCTTGCGCTTCTCCAGGGTATGAAAGTGCATGCACTTCACTTCTGAAGAGGTCAGAAAGCGCTGGGGTTTGACCCCGAATAACAAAATGGCCGCGTGATTTGGCGTCCCTTTATCAAGAAGATCTAAATGCGTTAACGCATCAGTAACAGGAGTTGTTTCTGCCAAAGCATAATCACGGGCATTACGCGCACGCGATAAGAACCACTGTACTTTGTCGGGCGAGATATCTTCCAGCGCGGCATTTCGCGCAGCCGTTGCATCAAACGGCCCTGTTCGCAAACACCCAGCATCTTCCAGATAATGGACCAGGCTGGCATAGACCGCCGCGATCAATTCCGGCAGACTCGTAAAATGACGCCGGATAAGCTGACTACCCGCTCTGTTGATTAAAGCTGCCATCTTGGGGTGGCATCTTGCAGTACTTTTTTTAACAAAGATAAAACGAGGTTTGGATAATTCACCTGCCA
>Ga0255457_1038_pt1 | contig 26548 bp, 19 predicted proteins | sample ANMaggQBNCT02L10_FD_182650 | JGI IMG/M metagenome (GOLD analysis project Ga0255457, IMG submission 182650) | Sediment cell enrichment communities from methane seep in Santa Monica Basin, California, United Staets - ANME aggregate JGI... | ecosystem: Environmental > Aquatic > Marine > Cold seeps >...
CAAGAGCACGTTGCCGAATTTTTCGACACTGGACACCGCTGGCAGGGTCTCCACCTGTATCTTGATATTATCAGAGATCCTGTCGTGACCGTCCACATCCTCATACTTGATCTCACTGTTTATGCCATACATCTTGGTCGTGGCCGTCTCATCCACTTTCAGGTTGAATCTGGCAAGAGCACTCTCACCAGGCGCCAGTGAGCCAATAAATGCCTGGTCATCAGTGGTGCTGAATGGGTCAGATACACTGATCCTCACCGTTGCATCAGTAACAGGCAGCTCACCCACATTTTTGTACGTGACATACAACAGGTTTTCCTCATCTGCCACCATGTTACCACTAATTTCCACTACTTCGAAATCGGCTTCATCCTTAACCATTACCGGTATGGTCAAATTCTGGCTCTTGATCTCGTACCACAGCCCCACTTCAAGATCCGTCACATCACCCTTTTCGGTCTCATCCTCCCCGCTGATCTGGACATTTTCCTGGTATCCGTATAACAGGTTCAACAAAAGCGGATGCACACCTGCCGGAGCATTCTTGGCAATCTCTATGGTGAATTGGACTGGCTCTTCAGTTTGCTGGCCTGATATCAGTGAACCTGCCTCCTGGTATCCAGTCTTTACTTTAACTGCAGGGTCAAGGGATACGAGAGTGGCTATAATCCCTATGGCTGTGGTCTTTTGCGCTTCGTAGTTCATCTCGGTCTTCTGTAGTTTTACTTCAAGATCATCATCAGTATCTACACTGTTTTCAGACTTGAAGCCTGTGATCAGCCCCCGGTTCATAAGATTGATATTCACAGTTACAGTGTCCCCTCTGTAAAATTCTCCGTCCCCAAGCATGGATGCACTGATATTAGGTCCACCGTATACTGTATAGTAATTATCACCCACATCGAAATATTCCGGGAACACCGCCTGTGCAGGCACAGTTAAGATCAGTAGTGATATAGCGGCGAATAAGATCATCTGAACATCTTTTTTGTAATTCATGCCTGTTCCTCTAATTCCTCTATTTATTCATATTTTTTAAGATTTCGTAAAACATTCACGATAATGAAGATCAGTAAGATTATCACTCCTGCAAAAGCCAGCTCGAAAGCCCCTATCTTCCTTTCTGCTATTTCAAGGGGTACACTTACTTCAAGGTTGTCCGATATTGTAATTTCTCCCTGTTCATCATAATACTTTATTTCACTATCAATACCGTAGGTTTTAATTACGGCATCGGAATCTGCAAGAATGTTAAATCTTGCAGTCCGGCTCTCACCAGGCACCATGGTACCCAACCGCACAACCGAGTGCCCGATACTTAGCGGGCGCATCACAACCATCCTGACAGTGGCATCTTCGGCTGTGAGTTCGCCTGTATTCTTGTATGTAACATCAATAGTCTGTGTCTCACCGACCACAAGGTTACCTGAAATTCCAGTCACTTCGAATTTCGGAGATGCCTTTACATAGACGGGGATGAGCAAGGTCTTGTTGGCACTATTGTAATGGGTAATGTGGTCCATACCAGTAAGACCAAGACGCACCACGTTGTTTGTGGTTATACGTACCTGACTCTGGTACTGGTATGATACGGGAAGCTGAAGGTAATAAGCACCTGCTGGTGCCTTATTTGATATGGTAATAGTAAATGTCAGCGGATGCTCTGGTATTTTCCCTGGAAAAAGGGATTCCATTGTCCGGATACTGGTATCCGGTTTTACTTCAATATATGGTGTCCCGGATATCATTTCTACTTTAATTCCCACTGCTGTGGTGCGGCGCATTTCATATTCCAGTTCTTTCATGGAAAGCAAATAGTCATCTTTGTCTGTTCCTACGCTTGTGTCATATTTAAAGCCGTAGATGGCGCCTTTGTTTACAATATTTACTTTAAGTTGCACAGTTTCACCCCGCTCAAATTCAGGGTCGCCCAGTAACGAGGCATACATATCAGGAGTGCCAAAGCTGTTATAATAGTTCGTAGAAAAAACATAATTGGGGAGTAACAGGTCTGAAAAATCATCACCATTATCACCATCATCATCTGCAGCAACTGGCAACATGTAGACAGCAAGTGCAGACAGCACAAGTACTGCCGTAAATATTGAAAATGATAACGTTCTCCTCATACCTGCACGATTACGTACTCCGTTCATTGAGCATCCACATCCGTTGAATTGAACATAAATCTATCCCTCTGCCTGGTACTATTAGTATGGACTGCTTTTTTCCTCTCCCGCCACTCATCCAGCTTCACGATAACGGCAGGAAATACCATAAAGATCGCAAGTAGTGCCAGTGTCACATCCATCACTGTCATAAGACCAAAGTTGCTGTTCATGGAAAACGGCGAGGCGATAAGTGCAGAAAAGCCAGCGAGGGTGGTCAGGCCCGATGCGAAAATGGCCTTTCCTATCTTGGCACTTGCAGCATACATTGCTTCAGGTGGGTCTGCACCCTTATCCTTTTCTTCAAAGTATCTCTCCATCATCAGTATGGCATATTCCGAACCCACCCCCAGGATCAGGGCTCCCAGGGTGGCGGTCATGGGTGTATATTCCAAGCCAGTGAAATACATGATACCGCCCGCCCATCCGATTACCATGAACATGGTGACAACAGGGGTAATGGCCTTAAGCCAGTCCCGGTATATCACAAGTAAGCCTGCAAACACCAATATAAGTCCGGTAAGTGTCATTGCAACCCGGCCTGAAGTGAGTGACCATATCACTGCGGTAAACACAACTGAATTCCCGGTTATTGTCACTTCCACCCCTGGTGGAGGGGACATCCATGCAATATCTTCCTGTACAACACCTGTTAATTCCCTGACACCTTTTAAGCCTATATCAGTTACGGCATTTCCTATGCCAAAGTCCAGCAGCAGCATATTCTTGCCGTTAACGTAGCGGTCCTTTTGCATAGGCGGAACCTGCTGGTACAATCGTTCTATATCGGCGCTGTTATCAGGTATGGTACCCCCGTTCATTGATTTAATAATGGGTACAATGCTAGATGCATCGTATATGTGCGACCTTCTTTCAACCTCATGTTCACTGAATTCATCCATCCACCTGAGTACTTCGGGGTCAGCCGAATCATCCACTTTTATTATGATGTTCAAGGCATCGGTCCCACCTATGATGTCACCCAGATGGGTTAAATCGATAAGCGCGGGCATATCCTGGGGCACAAAGGTTTGAACATCTGTCTGGATAGGGACGAATGAGTCTACATACAGGCCGGAAAAACACATCAGCCCTGCAATCCCCAGGACAAGGATGGGATGTTTTATTGAAATGGCAGTAGTTATTTTCAGGAATTGTTCGATCTTGCTATCCTTCGGACCAGGGCTTGTAATTGGTGATTGTTGTTTTAGTTTAGAAGAGTTACTGTTGAGTTTATTGTGATTATTATGGTTAATGTGGCCATTTTTGTTATTTTTATTTTTATTCTTTTTTATGAGGATATCAAGTCCGTATATTACAGTCACACCCACGAACAGTGAGGATAAAAAGCACATGATTATACCGGTTAGCAGCAGTTTCCCGAAATCCTGGATCATGGGGACTGATGAGGTAAAAAGTGAAAAGAAGCCAAGTCCGGTAATCGTCACTGCGATAAGCACTGCCGGGCCGGTGTGTTTGATGGTCTCGATAACAGCCTGTGCTTCACCCCCGCCCCGTTCCAGTTCTTCTTCTATACGGTTATGGAACTGGATGGCGTAATCTATGCCAAGCCCTATCAAGATCGGAAATGCTGACATTGAGACCATGCTAAGGGGGATTTTCATATATCCCATTGCACCAAAGGTGTAGATGATACCAAGAATTACTATGGGGAGGGGCAGGAGTTTCCAGCGGACATGCCGAAACGCCAGGTACAGCACTACTATCATGAGCAATACCGATATCATTAGCAAAGGAACCATGCTTGTTGTCATCTCATTGTTCATTGCAATCGAGAACGCCGGGTCTCCTGTCACAATGACACCATATGCAGGCGGAAAACCTGATTGTTCAACTGCTATTTCAGTCTCGCGCAGTATCTCGATCTTTTCGTTATCGGTGGAATCCCCTGCCATCTCCACCCATATTATAGCATGGGTGTCATCAGGGAGGAGCATGCCGATATCGGATGACCGGCTTGCTATGATGGATTCTATCTCACCCTGACTGTCAGGAATTATGTGCTGGCCTGTCATCTGGTAGTTAGTATCCTTGATAACCGATGCCGCACTGGCAGTCCCTACCACCCCTGGTATGGTCTTTACTTGCTGTTGAAGCCTGTCAATAGCTTTTAGCAACTCAGGTCTTGTTACGTCTCCGCCCTCGACAAGTACGGCTATTGATTCGGTTGCAAAAATTCTCAGGTAGAGGTGGTCATAGTCCTGGTACAATTTTGACGTTTTTTCTACATAGGTTTCTGTGCCCGATTCCATTTCGATGTTCTGTGCGCCGTGTATTGAAATCACTATGAGGAGTATTGCTATCAGGACAATTGGTAAGGTATTGTTTTCGATAAAAATGCCTAGTTTGCGGAATGTGTCTTTTATGTTTGGTTCACCTTCGGTTGAAAACTGTAGATATTACTTGTACGATATTCGATTAATAGAACATTGTAATTGCGATGAATATATAAATAAATTATTAAAATGGTGAAAATGTGAAAAAACATACTAATTTTTACAATTCATACTCTAAAACTCAATTGAAGACGAATCACCAATATTAAGTGAATTATGTTTCCCCACAAGGTTGGTATCATCACCAATAATAGACGATTGGAGGTTTACCTTTGAGATATGCGTTCTGGACCCGATGACACTGTTTGATATAATGGAATTCTTAATGATCGTATCACTTGCAATAGAAGCATAAGGCCCCACAACCGAATTCACTACCCTGACATTATTCCCGATAGCCACCGGATGTATAATAACCGAATCAACGATATCATAGGTGCCATTGGAATTTTCTTTCTCGTCCAGCAACACCCGGTTCGTCTCAAGCAGGGACCCGGCATGACCGCAATCGTACCAGCTGGATACAGTAAAGGTCTTGAGCCTGCTACCGCGCTTGATCATCTCCTGCAATGCATCTGTCAACTGGTACTCCCCCCGCGTCCTGATGTTATTGTCAAGCATCCAGTCCAGTACATCAAACAACTTCGGGGTATCCTGGATAAAGTACACACCCGCAATACCCAGGTTCGATGCCGGACGTAAGGGTTTTTCCTCCAGGTGTTTAATACATGACGATTCAGCTTCCAGTTCGACAATACCGTATTTTTCCGGTTCGTCAACTTCCCTTACACCAATAGAACCCGAACAATGCCCGTTAGTCTTATGCTGCTTATAGAAATCCAGGTATCCGGCTTTGAATATCATATCCCCAAGTGCGATCATGATATCAGAAACACCCACTGCTTCCTTTGTCAAATATATTGAATGCCCAAGCCCCTGTCTTTCATTCTGGTCAATATACTGTATGTTGAATATATCGTTGTAATGCTCATCCACATACGATATCAACTGTTCCTTCCTGTATCCGACGATCAGTATGACCTCTTCAGGTTCAAGCTCGATCATACGGTCCAGGATATGGCCGATAATGGGCTTGCCGGCAATATATACCATAGGCTTTGGCTTGGTGTGGGTATGAGGAAAAAGGCGTGTTCCAGTGCCTGCAGCGGGTATGATCACTTTCATGTTTATCTTTCAAGCATTTGTAGAGGTGTTTTAAGATTTTTAATATGAAATTAAACTAAATGTATATATAACCAGTGGAATTTGTAAAAATGAAATTGAAAACAAGAATATTCCCGCATCAATAACCACTATTGAATCAGGAATGTTTTTAAACTATTAGAGTAACATAAAATATAGAGTTAGGTTTCTATGACATTTGTTTTCCAAAATTCCAAAGAGATGCCTGTACAAAAAAACTTCATAGATGATCTGAACAATTTCCTTGATTTTATCGAGAAAATACTCCCAATTGAAAACAAGGCCATTGAGCTAAACAGCCAGATAAAAAAAGAAGAGGAAAGGTTTGAAAAAGAATCGTCTGTAATGACTAAATTCAGCAATGAACTGAACGATTCCCTGGAGAACCTGTCAAAAAATTATCAGCTGGAACCTGTTAAGAAGTGCAAGGTAAAGATCAATGAAACATGTTTGGCTTGTATTGAAAAGCAAAAGGAACAGATGAAGATCGCCCTGGATGACCTCACTCGCCGCTCAAAGGATGAAGTCGGCCAGATGGCAGAGCAGATACGCACAGAGCTTGAACCGTTCTTATGGTCCATGGTCTATAATGTGAATAAGACACAGCTTATCACTGCCAGTGCTGAAAAGTTGAATGGGAGCATTACGATGGGCATTAACGGTCTTACATATAATTATGATATCACTTACAATGAAGTTCCATTGCAGGTAAAGAAATTCATTGATGAAATATCCATCCCGATCTGGTCAAAGGGTGGCCTGATACATAAAGAAGACAGGATCAAGAAACTGGACATCTCTGATTATATCATTAAAAGAATCTATAACAATGATGATTTCCAGCTGGACCTGGAAAATAAAAAGGGTACAAAAAAAGTCAATATCAAGGTCCATGAAGAGATAAAACATGCCAGTATTATGTATATTGATGAGTCGGCAACAGATATCACATCCAATGAAGACCTGTTACCACAGGTTGATTTCTATAAGCTGAGAGAACTTATCAAAAACATAAAAGAATATATTGATAATGAGGCAAACATAGTTTCAAAGACCCTTACTTCTGTAGAAATCGATGAAAAGGATGCCATTGTAAGTAACGAAATTTTCGATTCTATTAAGATCATTACTTCCCAGTATGGGGAGATAGTTTCTGAAATATTAGAAAATGGGTTCTCAAAAGACGAAATTATCATTAAGGAAATTACTAAAGATAGAACCCGGAATGAGATTTTTATTAGTATTGATGAAGTATCAAACCGGCTTTCTGCACTGGGTGGAGAAGGACTGGAACTGATCGACCTGTTAAACCTGCAATAATTAATTGGTGTCATATTTGTTTTTTATCAGGCCATTCCAACCAGAGGATTTCAACGATGTTATCGAGATAGAACGGCAGGTTTTCTGTGAACATGACCCTTATGTTTATATGGAATTGTATGAAAGTGTGCCGGACGGGTTCTATGTGGCCATAATGGATGGGGAAACGGTCGGATATGTGGTTGGTTTTATCTCAATTCCGATAAGAGGCAGGGTTTTTACCCTGGCTGTGAAGGAAGAGTGCAGGAGTATGGGGATAGGTACGCAGTTAATGGATAAGATATGTGAAACCCTGAAAAATAATGGGTCAGATGAGGCCACCCTGGAGGTCAGGATGAGCAATATCCCTGCCCAGCATTTCTATATGAATCGGGGATTTGCACCTGCATGGGTGGAGCGTGGATACTACACTGATGGCGAGGATGCGCTGATCATGAAAAAGGAACTTTAACAGGTCGTATGGTAATCAGATATGTCCTGTCCTGAGAATATATATTACCAGCCCCATCCCCAACACACCGGTAACCAAAAAACCAATGAGACCAAGCGCAGGTACTCCCCATATATGGGGTTCTATGCCTGTCTGGATGATAAGGGCCGAGCCTATTATTAAAGCCGACAGGATCATACTGAATGATAAACGGTTGCTGCCCACATCCAATCCGGTAATTATCCTGTTCAGCCCATGATGCTCAAATTGTATAGTCATATACCCTTTTTCTGCGTAATCGAGGATATGCGAAATCTGCCTCGGCATCTTGTGCATATAACGCATCAGGTTTGAAGCATCTTTCATGGTATTTTTAAAAATAATGTCGGGACGCATGCGCTTTTTTATCAACCTTTTAGCATAAGGTTCGATAAGCACAGTGACATTGAAATCCGGTACCATCTTCATCCCGAACCCCTCGATGGTTATAAGCCCCTTTGAAAGCAGGGCAATGTTTGAAGGTACCATTGCCTGATGCCGCCGTAAAAGCGCCATTATTTCACCCATTACCACACCGCAGTCGAGCTGTTTCAGGGACCTGCCGTAATATTTATCCAGCAGGTCCAGCAGGTCCAGTTTCAATGCAGGTATATTTACATTTTCTGAGGTAATGCCAAAGTTATAACTGATCTCGATAAACCGGTCAATATCATACTCGGTCACTGCAATAAGCACATCCACAAGCGCATTCTTGACATCATCCGTGATATGCCCGACCATTCCGAAATCTAGTAATGCAATGCGTCCGTCTTCCATTATGAGCACGTTACCAGGATGGATGTCAGCATGAAAGAACCCGTCTTCGAATACCTGTTTTAAAAATGCCTTTGCACCTGCATTGGCAATACTTTCCCTATCATATCCCAAGGCATCAATAGCATCAAAATCGGTTGCCTTAACGCCTTTGATATACTCAAGTGTCAACACATGCTCGCCTGTACGGTCCCAATATACTTTCGGGATATGGATGTGAGGGTCGTTCCTGAAATTGTGAAAGAAGCGGTCAGTGTTCTGCGCTTCCAGATTGTAATCCAGTTCCCTGTGGATCGACCTTGAGAACTCTTCTACCAGCTGGGTCGGCCTGTACAATTTTGCATTTTGTACATGTTCCTCGACAAACCCTGCAAAACTGTACATGAGATCAAGATCACCATCTATAACTTTTTTAATATCCGGACGCTGGACTTTCACAATAACATCGGTATTGTCATGGAGCCGGGCCCTGTGTACCTGACCAATGGACGCAGCGGCAATGGGCTTGGTATCAAAGGACATGAACAGGTCTTCAATGGATGCGCCCAGGTCTTGATGTATCATATTTTCCACATAAGTAAAATCAAATGGAGCAACAGTATCCTGTAATTTTTCAAATTCCTTTGTGTACTCGATTGGGATCAGGTCAGGTCTCATGCTCAATATCTGTCCCAGTTTTACATAGGTGGGTCCAAGTTCTTCAAGGACGTAGCGTGCCCTTTCAGGTCCGCTTAATTCCCCTTTATATCTCTGTGCCCTCATCCTTGAGCGTATAGACCTAAGCGGCTTGAGCCCTAACTGGTTTACAATGTGGTCGAACTCATGGTTCAGGAGAGTATCCACTATCCTGGTGTATCTTTTAGCTACCTCATATCTACGAAATCTTATGAACCGCACTGCAACCAGCCTCTTGTAATTTTAATAAATAATTTGTTTGTACATCTATAAATCTACCCCGGCGACCTGCGATAACCTGTGATCACCCGGCATAAGCACGACAAGCAACAGGGCAGACAGGACCGCTGCTGCACCGCCGTAGATAAAAGGGGCAGACGGGCCGAGAATATCCCACAAAAGACCGGCAGTGATACTGGCGAAGAGCATCATGAACCCTGAAGCGCCATGGTATATCCCCAGGGCAGTTGCTCTTTTACCTGATGGGACTAAATCCACGACATAGGCTTTTCCAATACCCTCAGTAAGTGCTTCGTACAGACCATAGAATATGAAAAGCAGCCAGATGTAGATACTGTGCTGTACCCATGCAAATCCAAAGTACACAATCCCGAAGACTACAAAACCGGCACTCATTATATTGCGCCGCCCCCACCTGTCTGAAAGTGTGCCCAGCGGAAATGCGCCCAGGGAAGATACAATGTTGAACAGGATATAACTCATTATTACCATATACAGGGAAAAACCAAGGTTTTCTGCCCGCAGGATCAAAAACACATTGCTTGAGTTACCCAGTGCGAAAATAGCTGTTATTAAGAGGAATACTTTATAGTCCCTGCCAAAATCAGATATCTTGAACGATATCCGCTCAGTTACCGGACGCCTTCGTTCTGATACAAAAAAGGTGACTAACAGGATGCTGAGCAGTCCGGGTATAAAGGCTACAAGGAACACCAGCCGGTAGTTGTCGCCCGAGAGGTAGAGTATCCCGAGCGCGATGAGTGGGCCTGCAACTGCACCAATGGTATCCATTGACCTGTGCAGTCCGAAGGAGCGGCCCCTGTGTGCACTATCAGAGGAATCTGCTATGAGGGCATCCCTGGCCGATGTGCGTAGTCCTTTGCCTGTACGGTCCATGAGCCTGGCGATGAGAACGAGGGGCCAGCCGTATGCCAGTGCCATGAGGGGTTTTGAGATTGCCGAGATGCTGTATCCGGCGACTACGAATGGTTTGCGCTTTGTGGTCTTATCCGAATACCAGCCTGATACTACTTTCAGGATATTAGCCGTGCTTTCGGCTGCTCCTTCGATAAGCCCGACCAGTGCCATGGGTGCACCCAGTACCAGCGTGAGGAATAAGGGGACTATTGGGTAGAGCATCTCGCTGGCAATGTCTGTGAACAGGCTGACAAGGCCCAGGACGAATACGTTCTTCTTGATGCCTTTTATCAGGAAATCGGGTTCTTTTTTGGGTGGCATTTGGATTTTAGCTATAATTCATTCCCCATTTTTTCAACGTATAGGAAAGTATATACTTTCCTGCAGGCTTAGAAAATGCGAATAAAGTGAGCATTTTCTTGATATTCCTGTTTTTCCATTCATGGAAAAATCCTGCCTGATGTGTCCTTGCTAAACTAATCACATATAAAATGTAACGGTCTCGAAATCTATAAAAGCTTATATACTTTCCAGATTGACAACTGACCAAAGGAAAGTGTAATTGTCATGAATCAGCAATATGCAGTCCTGTTAACTGATATTTTCAATGATATTTCAGCAGAGATGCCTGATGACATTATCGATCGCTTAATTGCCGGGGAAGCAACAAAGAAAGACGCCCAGGTACTGCTACGGTGTGACCCAATTCTTATATTCAAACTGGCTGACAGGTTAAGGTCCATTCAGGTAGGCAATACTGCAACATATATCGTTAACCGGAATATTAATTTTTCAGACCAGTGCATTGGTACCTGTAGTTTCTGTGCATTTAAAGGACATAAGGGGTTCAGGCTAACTACTAGGGAAATCATTGACAGGGCAGAGAAAGCTGTTCGATCGGGTGCTACAGAGGTATGTATCCAGGGCGGCCTGATGGAAGATATGTTTCTTGAAGATTATTGTACCATTCTTGATGGCATAAAATCCAGGTTTCCACAGTTACACATTCATGCTTTTTCGCCCATGGAAGTATTTCATATGGCTAAGAACAGTAAAACAGGTATTATTGAAACCCTCCAGGAATTAAAACGGGTCGGGTTGGATACAATGCCCGGTACTGCTGCCGAAATTCTTTCAGAACGGGTCCGCCGCAGGATATGCCCTGATAAGCTTACAGCACAACAGTGGACAGAAGTGATAATGGCGGCGCATCGTGAAGGCATACCCACTACAGCAACAATGATGTATGGGCATATCGAAACCGAAGAAGAGCGTATAGACCATATACTCCAGATAAGGGATATCCAGGCAAAGACCGGAGGTTTTACAGAGTTTGTACCCCTGTCTTTCATGCCCTATAATAATCTCCTGGGCAAGGAGCTGATGGCAGGGGGGGTATATGCCACAACAGGTGTCGAAGACCTTATAGTACATGCCATGTCGAGGATATTACTGTTTCCGCATGTGAAAAATATCCAGTGCAGCTGGGTCAAGCTGGGTAAGAAGCTGTCACAATTCTCCCTGCTATGTGGTGTAAACGATCTGGGAGGCACGTTGATGGAAGAGAAGATATCAAAGAGCGCGGGGGCAGCTAATGGGGAATACATGTCGCCGGAAGAATTTGAATGGATCATCAGGGGTGCGGGGCGTGACCCTGTCCGGAGAGATACGCTATACCAGCATTTAGACAATAAAAATCTTATATAGTAGCGTATCAAATAACTAATAATGATAATGATAATTTCCTGCTTGTTGCCTACGGACTATAAGAATCTGCTTGAGGACCGCAGTGGAGTATCTCCTGTTATCGGAATGATCCTGATATTAAGCATTGTTGTGGTTTCTATCGGGATAATCTATACTACGGGAATTCCTTTTATTGAATCTATGAAACATACTACCCAGGTATCTAACGCCCGGAATTCTTTTTCTGTCCTGCAGGATGATGTCCTGGAAATCATCAACGGTCCGGTCACCGGAGTCGGTATGGCCCGGATAAGCAAGGTGGATATGGGCGGTGGATCAATATCTGTTGAACCTCAAAACACAAAAATCCAAATCAATCACTCTGACAGCAGTAATCCTGTTACTGCAATACCGGGTACAATAAGTTATAAGTATAAATCGCGGGGCGTGGTCTTTGAAAACGGTGCGATATTCTCCAGGTATTCAACCGGTTCATTCATGGAAATAGACCCGATGATCTATGCAAGTGACCTTGGCTCAGGTAATATCGGCCTGATGATCCATATCATCAATGTCACAGGGGCAAATAGTTCAATTGGTGGTGAAGGGACTGGAAAGATCAGGACTTCATTTAATGAGAGGGGTAATCTTTATTCAGGGGAAGTGAATAGTGTTAATATCACTATCTCCAGCCAGAATAATGACTCGTGGGGTCGCTATTTCAATGATACTTTATCAAATACCGGCCTTGCTTCAAGTGATTTTACAGTTGATCAATCTAACGGTAAAGTGGAGATAAAAATAAGCAGCGATAATTATATTCAGCTTTCAATTTACGAGACTAAGATATTGGCTAAAGTGGAGTGAATGAAAAATGAGGGTCTTGCTTAACGATGAAGATGGGCAGGCAATACCTGTGGAATATATTTTAATATTTACAATTTCCATGATATTCCTGGGATTAATGACACTGACATTCAATTCGGTAGTAGATAGTTCTTCAAGACAGGCGATATATATTGAATTGACAGATACTGGCAACCTTATATCCTCTGCTATTACAAACTCTTATCTTACTACTCCGGTTGACGGAGCAAATAGTATTTCCCTTGATGTACCTGCTGAAATCGCAGGCACGGGTTATTTTGTTGAAATATCAGATGATGACCCTTTTGAGGTAGGCAATAAAGTATTAAAATTAACATCTATGCAAAAAAGCGTCACTGCTTATGTTCCATTGAACTCTGTTGATGCCCTTATCGAAATTAATGGATCGGCTTCCAGTGTTTCCGGAAAAATATTGATAGAAAGTAACACTTCTGAGATTACGATTTCCTAGGGATAAGACTATGAGAACATTCTATTTACTGAAGGATGAAAAAGCAAATATAAGTATGGACTTTTTGACGGCTGTGGCTGTTATTATCATTGCATTTGTGTTTGCAGTAAGTGTCCTTTCCAGTATTATTACACCTTATTCGGGATATTCGAAAGAACTGTATCCTACAGCCGACCGGGCAGTAACGTTATTGGTCGAGGATGAGGGGTACTTTGATAGTGGCTATGATGAGGGGACTGATTGGGAAAGTTTTTGGTATCTGGAAAATTATTCAGATATTAAAAAAATCGGTTTTCGGGAAAATATGGATTACAATACTCTTTGTTCTAAAAAAATTTCCAGTATTATGACTCCACATGATGAGAAAAATCAAACATGGTGGGAATATCCTATTTCATCGATATCGAATCCTGAACTTGATAATGCATCACGTGCTATGGGTTTTGACAGATTTAATTTCTATATGCAGATAAGGCCGGTTGATGAAAACAATTTTAATGTTAGTTCAGCTAACCAAAATGCAAAAGATATAGTGGGGGATAAAGGAGATGTTGTATCAGTTGTCCGATATTCAATGTTAAATCATAATTCATTTGGTGATTTTGATGGTGCTTACCTTTTAGGCAAGGATGGACCTACAAAAGCTTTATTTGCAGTTGAATATGAAGATTTATATGTAGTTAGGAATCGAGGGGGTTTGTCATTTTCAATCTCTAATTGGACAATGGATGAGGGTGATACTGGTGTTATTCAAAATATACAAATCGATGATGAAGTGAATAAAAAAGGTGATTCAGTCGATACTTTAGATATGCTTGATGGAACTGAATTTAACATCTCGATAAATGGTGTACTTTTCCCCATTGTTCCTTCCTCTAGTATTTCTATTGGTTTGGATGTTCCAAATTCTAATGATAAAGTTAATTTTTTTATTCCAATCGAAACTTTTAATGGAGCAATACCTGATTGGGATACGCCTGGAAAAACCCTTTATTTTCAAATAAATATTAAAAACCTGGAAGTAGCTGATCCAGGAGTCACATGGTTCAATACGACTTTTATTGATGAATACTATCCAGTTAAAACTACTGTCTGGGTGTGGTAAGAATGAAGAATACGAATAACATAACAAATAATGAAACTGCCCAGATGATGACCATCGAGGCTTTTCTTGGTGCCTTGTTAATCATTACTGCTGTGTTATTTGTTGTATCCCAGCCCCCATCTGGTGTCCAGCAAGCGGATGCCCAATCAAAGACTCAACTCATGCATTACGGTGAAGATACAATTGACATGCTGAAGAACAGCCCACCACCTGAATATACTGATTATGACAATAACTTGCAGTATTATTTTTCTGAAAAAAAATTCGATGATTTGAACGAATTTCTTAATGGTACTCTGCCAGATAATGTTGAATATAATGTCGAACTTTATGATGGAGGAAGGTATCTTTCAATTATTCGAAATGGATATCCAAGTGCAAATGGCATTTCCTTTAATGAGATTATAATTACCAAGGGAGCACCTGCTGGCGGGGTTGGAAATCTTACTGGTACGTATATCACTAATAAGAGCTTTGATAATGGTTCTCTTATTATTCCGATGGATGAAAAGCAGAACAATAACATAACAGCATATAATCTTATTTTGAGGATCTCTGATCTTGGGATTCCTGTATATCAACTTTTGATGGATCCGAGAGGAAATAGCTTCAATAAATCAGCATACCATATCAATACTTCACTCGATCCATGGGATGGGGCTGGTGGATATAATTTGAAGAGTTATGCCGGGGGTCCTTATGTAATTGATGTTGAAGATCTGACTCCAATTATTGAAAACCAAATTCGAGATTATGCTGAAAATCCCATAAAAGTACCATCCTGTAAGATTGATAAAATTGAATTCAATAATAGTATGACAGGTACAATAATTGACATGACCTTTAATCTAAGCGATGGTTCTAAAAAGATTGTAAATATTCCAACTACCAATTTCGATGTAACAGTTTCAGAAGGAGATAATGATTCAAAATATCTGGAAATTGATACTTCAAGTATTGCATTTGATGACCTTAACAATAGTAAAATAATTGAGATAGTGATGTTTAATAGTGCACCTTTTAATTTAACAATAGACAATATTACAATTGAATCCAGTAGTCGAAAAGTGTTAAATATTACTATTGATAGTAAAGATTATTCAGTTTCATCCTCTACATTTGAAGAAGACATTAGTTTATTGCATAATGACACAGCAAGAAAGGTGACGGTCCATAAGTCAGGTGGTGAGATCAATGATTATCCTTATACAACTTGGTTGACCAGCAGTCCCAGAATAGCTGTTTATCCTAAGCACGGTACTATGAGAAACTATTTTTCTGATTCTGGAATATCTTATACCGTGCTTGATAGTAACAATATAGTAAATGGAAACCTTGGAAATTATGACATTCTCATTGTACCCCACACAGAAATGATTGGAGATAGTCTGTCTGATGTTATAGTAGTAAGAAATATGATCGACTGGGTTTCTGATGGTGGCGTACTTCTTGCTGAATGTGCATCAATTAAAGAAATCGATGATAGGGTAGAAGATGTCGATCAGGACAATCATACATGGCATGGGTTTATAGGTGTAGAACATCAAGAAAATTTCAATACCAATAATACAATTCAACTTATCGGACGTTCACCAGATGAAGATACCCTTGGCCAGTATCTAGCTGATAATTATACCGGGAACGATGGAGCATGTTTTCATCCCCTTGCACAGTCTTACACCGAAGATGGAATACTTCCGGGAACTGATGGGACTATTTCAGCATTTAGGTTAAATATTACTGGAGTTAACCCAAAAAATAGTATAATGGCAGTACCTCAAAATGAATCTGGTGGTGTGGCTTTTCCAAAAATAACCTTTATAGAAGCACCATTTGACAAAGGTACAGTGATTTATCTTGCAGGACATGACCAATCAACTTTCAGCCAACAGCGAGAACGTTTAATCTTCAACAGCATCCTGTATTCAACTACAGCAAAAGTATATTCATACGGCCTGTTAGAAATCAGGATAACGATGTGGTATAAATGAAAGATAAAGTCTGTTTCAAATCCGATACATCAGCACAGATAATTATTCTTACAGGTTTTGTAATAGCCATTATTATTCTCGGGATGGGGACGGTCCTTTATTCTGCAGCCAATTCCGGGCAGCAAACATCCATACTACAATCAGACAGGGCATATAATAATTTTGAAAATATCAGGGAAGAATATGGAATTGCATTAATGGTCTCTTCTGAGAAAGGTGAAATTGATCCGTTTAATGTTTCGAATACAACAACAATTCTCGAATTCGAGGACAGAATGAAGACAATCGTGGAATCCCACGGCTTTATCCTGAACTTCACAGATCATGAGCACATTGAAGTAAAAGATCGTGCAGTGGTCAATATTTTATTTGCGGACGGAAAAAAAGTATTTAATGATTCCGTGACGTACAATCTGCTTACAGGCGAGATTATTTATGATACGATACCACCGGGATATATTTATGATTTAAATGCAGCTCCTACAGGATGTACTGGTGATGGGTTTGTGGAACTCAAATGGACTGCTGTGGGTAATGATTATTATGAAGATACTTCAGCCTATAAGTATGAAATCCGCTATTCTAATGAATCAATAAATACTTCAGCAGAATTTGATAATGCTACTTTTTATCGTTACTATTACGATGTTAAAAAGAACGGGACAGAGCAAATATATTTTGTTGAAGAACTTGTTCCTGTTCGCTGGCATTTTGCCATAAAAGTCTATGATAAAGCAGGCAATTTTAATTTTTCAAATAATGCAAGTGCAAAAGCTTCTGAATGGAGTCCTGAAGTTTATAATATTTCTGGAAATAATACACCTATTAATTCCAATGTACCTGAGTTACAGGTCAATGCTGGCACTGATGTTATTATTGAATTCAATGTTACTGATAGAGATGGAGATAATGTAAATATTAGTTTTATGATTAAAAATGAATCTACATGGGATAAAGCCTGGAATTGGACCGCTGTATCTCCTGCAGAATACAACAATGTTACTTTCAATTATACTTTCAATGACATTCAGGAAAATTGGGACTTTTATATCAACGTTACTGATGATTCCACATGTAAGAGAAGTAAAACATCGCCAGAAGGCGCTCCAGATAGCAATTATACTATTAACTTAACGGATTATACGCCACCTAAGACAATTGCGATAAATTCAACGGATTATATTAATGATACATATATTGATGAAAATTTAAGTGTAAGTAATTTTGGACTAGATACTTCAATTTATATTCAAAGTAAACCCAATCCTCTGGACAAACATGGGCTTATTAAATTTAATTTATCATTGATTCCACCAGGAGCAACAATTGTATCTGCAAACATATCATTATACGTTGAACAAACTGAAAATAGTTCAGTTTATTTCCATAAAATAAATTCCCCGTGGGATGAATATGGTGTAAATTGGACAAGTTTCGGCGATTCATATAATTTAACTCCAAGTACGAACGGCATTCCAACTCTTGGATATACAAATTGGACAGTAACTAACGATGTTATTGATTTTTATGCAAATTCAAATCATGGTTGGTTAATAAAATTCGAAGTTGATAATATGACTATATTCAGTAGTAAAGAAGCAAATGTTGTTCAACGTCCAATCTTATATGTGGAATATTATTCATAGGCTTATGGGGAATTAAAGCCTACTCATATACACCATTTATCTGTGTGAATCTATTGTTGGGTTACTTATTGAGCTTAAAACCTCCCCCTACATGTCTAAACACGACATCAGTATCCAAGACATCCAGCCCCCCATCTGCTAACCACCATCCTGCACTCCGGGATCAGAGGGGAGCATTGATCTATTAACCACTTGCGCCCCCCTTATGCTATTGACTATGTGCGGGTGCACATGCACTAAGTGGAAAGGGGATGCGGGCGGGGGTGCGAGCGTCAGACACGGGGATTGGTTGGTGCTGTCGGCGGCGGGCATTGCTGTTGAAATATATAATTTATATAATTTTTAAGCCGCAGAGTACACAAGCGTTTTTGCTTTTCTCTACATGCCCCAATGTACTCTGCAGTTCAGCCCCTATTCACCCCACCAATTGCCTGTAAGGCTCCTCCTGCACTCGACCGACCGGCCATTCATGGCGCTGTTAGTTGCGTGTTTTTGTTCAGCAGCTAAAGCGTTCTAATTCACAAAAGTTTAATAAAGAACATTTACATAGACTATTAATATGGAAGTAGCAATTTCTGAAGATTTAGTTCCAATTGTAAAAGATTCAATAAACAGGGAAATTGTACTGTTAGAATCAAAAATTAATTTACTTGAAAGTGAAATAAAAAAATTCGAAGAAAAATATAAGCTTACATCTCGTGAATTTGAGGACAAATTCGACAGTGGTAATCTTGACGATTCACAAGACTTTTTTGAATGGTGGGGGCTCATCAGAGGTCTCAAAACATTAAAAGATAAACTTATTAAAGCAAAATCGGTGGTTACCTATTGGTGATTGCAGACTATTTTAAATCAATCGAAAACCTGTTAAGCAATTCAAAACTAATAGCAGATAAAACGATTGACTTTAAAGAATTCAGTAGAGATGAGGGAATGGTCACTGGAAGACTGTTATTTTTTGGTGGTTTTACACTCAATTTTATGGAATATATCCTGATAGAACAACAGCGACCTAAATATCGGTTCAACCTTTCAGATAGCAAAGGTAAGTTGATCTTTAGATACGATAATGCACCTCACCATAAAGAAATCCCGACCTTTCCCCACCATAAACATCTAGGCACACAAGTCAAACCTTCCGAAGAGGTCGGACTTGAAGAAGTAATCTCTGAAATAGAGATAATGATATTGACCGAGTCAAACCGCCAGTGTTGAGGATTAGTTTTAAAACACTCATATCTGCCCCTATCTTTCCCGCCGCTCCGGCATCTGCACTTGACCCTGCCACCGCAGCCCGCCAGGGCGGCAGTGTGGCAGCCAGCCTTGCGGACTTGCATGGCTACGGCACATTACAGCACCACATCTGCCTCACTCATATTCTTAGCAGCCAGGCCCATAATGGAATATAAATAATCTTTTTGGAATCCACTAAAACTTCACCAAAATAATCGTCTGTGATTATGAATCCTTCATCCAGACCAAAGAAATGCATCCCTCTGACAAGTGCAGTTTCTTCCCTTTTTCTGGTCCCCTGGTCCCTTATATCATAACTTACCTGAACAAGCTCTGTTATTTTCAATCCTTGCTTAATAGCAAAATCAACTTCATTTCCATTCTTCCAGTAGTAAATGTTACATCCCCTACGCCTTAGATCAATGAAAACAAGATTCTCCATCAACCTTCCGATATCCTGCGAAAACCTGAATGATACAGCATTTCTCAGACCGCAGTCTATAAAATATACCTTCCTGGGACTTTTCATCTGCTCCTTAACCGAATATGCAAATTTCGGCACCTGGAAGGACAGGTATGATCTCTCAAAATATGATAGATAATCCTTTATTGTATTTTCATGTATACCGATAAGCTTCCCTAATTTGTGGTAATTGATGGTGTTTGAGATATTGCTGAGCAGGTAATATGCCGCATCCTCCAGTTTAGTCACATGCCTGATCTCAAAGCGGGGAACGATATCCCTGTACAGAATATCCTTATAGTATTCTTTAAGGACGAAATCCCGGCCTTCTTCATCCATCTGTAGTACCTCAGGAAATGTCCCGTATTGCAATATCTTGGATAAATAATGTCGTAGGGTATCTTTTTTTGCGTAGTTCTTCTCATAGACATTTTTTACATCATCCGATCTTATGACTTGTTCATCTTTTAACCGCAAGACTTCGTTAAAATTGAATGGAAATACTTCAAACTGCAGATTCCTGCCTGTCAGGAGTGTTGCCAGTTCTGAAGATAACAGGGTTGAGTTTGACCCTGTTACTATGAATTTCACTGAATCTGCCAGGTCATACGTAGATTTTACCCATTTCTCCCACCTGGGGGTGGCCTGGATCTCGTCGAAGAACAGATAGGTCTTGCCTGTAGGATTCTTAAGTTTCAGGTAATCGCTGTAGAGGCCGTCCAAGCCCCTTGGGTCGCTTCTTATCTGCATATACGCCGGGTCATCAAAATTGACGTACATGATGTTCTCCGGGGGTGTGCTACGCAGGAGCGAATCAATGAGCTGGTACAATAAGTATGATTTTCCAGACCTTCTGACCCCGGTTATTGCGAGAATGTATTTTGTTGTAAGGAATGATTCTACCCTGGCTTTGATATCCCGTTCCACTCCCACAGGAAAATTTTCGCCTCTCCAGTGTTTGTTCTGCTTTATCAGTATCTCTTCATATACCATTATCCTATATTGTGGTGCGAATAATATTTAATTTTTTCCCAATATATTGTGAATATTCATTGATTTATTATCACTATATCAAGAACACCATAAACAATCACACAAGCATCTTCAAAATAAGTAACTTCACCCTTTACAGGTATCCACTTCAAAAAGTATGATCAAATGCAAGATTAATGTAGACACCGATTTCACAGATTACACTGATTTTCACAACCACTATCAATCTGTGTAATCAGTGTAATCTGTGTCTCAAAATTCAGAGCACTATGATCAATTACCATTTAATTTAGGGGGATACCTTTACAGTTCGAATTTCTGGTCAATGGATCCGGTAGGGCTATATGGGTTAATGCTGTGGTCGGTTTTTGTCCCCTAATTGTTGGTCTGGCCGTTGAGGTCGGTGTTGGGGTTACTGTATGTGGAAATCATTTCCAGATCACACCGGGTAAAATTGTACAACATATGTGCCAGAAAATTTTCACGTAACTCCACATGTCCGGATACTATGACAGGATACAAAATATCCAACCTAATGACAGGCCCCGGTAGAGACTCCTCAAAACCAATCCTCTGTCGCACCCATACTCAAAACTGCCGGCCGCCATCCTGCACCCCCAACACCATGGGAGGGCATTCCCCTATTATTCACATGCGCCCCCCTTATACTATCGACTGTGTGCGGGTGCACATGCGCTGAGTGAAAAAGGGGATGCGGGCGGGGGCTCCGTCATCACTGGTGCCTGCGTGCTGGTGACCATGCGCCAGGCGTGGATCAGGGAAGTAGAACTTCAGGGTGTATGGATAAAATTCAGAATAACATAAGTATTATCAGCACCACATATTCAAACAAACTTGTATTAAATCAAGTTTACTGGATTTGAACTCAAATTAACTTTTTAAAAAATATTATATGGGTTAGCAGTGTTAAGAGCAACCAACAAAAATCCAATATGGAGCATCATACATGAGTATAATCGAAGAAGCACAAAAAGGCAATATTACAGAAGAGATGAAAACAGTGGCTGCGGTAGAGGGCGTCGAGCCAGACTTCGTGCGAAGAGGTGTGGCATCGGGAAGGATAGTGATCCCAGTAACCCCATACCGAGAGATCAAGCACTGCGGCATAGGCAAAGGCCTGACCACCAAGGTCAATGCCTCGATCGGCACATCCTCGGATATCATGGATATTGAAATGGAAGTGGAGAAAGCAAAAGTAGCAGAAGCTGCCGGAGCTGACACATTGATGGAACTATCCACTGGCGGCGACTTCCTTGAAATAAGAAGGCGGGTTATCGAAGCCACGTCACTGTCTGTCGGTTGTGTTCCCCTGTACCAGGCCTTTATCGAGGCTGCAATAAAATACGGCTCAGTAGTGGACATGAAAGAGGACGAACTGTTCAAGGCCACAGAAGACCAGGCAAAACTGGGCACCAATTTCATGGCCATACATACAGGTATCAACCTTATTACCATGGAGCGGCTCAAAATACAGGGACGCTACGGCGGGCTGTGTTCCAGAGGCGGCGCATTCATGACCGCCTGGATGGTCCACAATGAAAAAGAGAACCCCCTGTACAGTGAGTTCGACTACCTGCTTGAGATAATGAAAGAGCACGAGGTCACCCTGAGCATGGGCAATGGCATGCGGGCTGCTGCAGTGCATGATGCCACAGACAGGGCGCAGATCCAGGAACTGGTCATGAACTCAGAGCTATCAGACAGGGCCCATGATGCTGGTGTGCAGGTCATAGTCGAGGGTCCGGGACATGTACCCATAGACGAGATAAAGACCAATGTGCAGTTAATGAAGCGATTGAGTGGCGATAAACCATTCTATGTGCTGGGTCCATTGGTATCTGATATTGCACCCGGGTACGACCATATCGTGACCGCGATCGGTGCATCCATATCAAGTGCGGAAGGGTGCGATTTCCTGTGTTACGTAACACCTGCTGAACACCTGGCACTGCCCAATGTGGAGGATGTGAGGACGGGCGTGATCACATCCCGCATTGCGGCACATATCGGGGATATGATCAAGCTGGGTAAGCGCGACCAGGACCTTGCAATGGGCAGGGCACGCCGTGACCTTGACTGGGAAAAGATGTATGAACTTGCTATCGACCCTGAATATGCCAGGAATATCAGGAACAGCAGGGTACCGGAAGATAACGAGGCATGCACCATGTGTGGCGATTACTGTGCATTGAAGATTGTAAAAGAGAATTTCAATATTGCAAAATAACTGCAATAACCAGGGCGTCGATGCGGCGCTCGCTTTTCTTTTTTCACTGTATTACAATGAAAAGTCAAAACATCAGGAATATTAACACGATTGTAATATCTGTTCCAATTTATCAGCTGTCCTGTTAAGCTGGTAAAGTACGATTCCAAATTGTACATCAGGTACTGTGAAAACTGTCAGGATGTATTCATGATCTATGGATAAGGCCACCATGAGTTTATCCGAGAGTTCTATGCTTACCCTATTTCTAAAACCCTCCTTCTTAGTTAATGTTTCTTCAAAACAGAGCATATTGCTTATTTTATTAAATGCAGTTTTGTCCATGGAATCCGGTTTACTGGCAGAAATAAGTGTTCCATCCTTAGTTACCAGACCAACATTAGTTATCCAATCTTCATTTGAAAGTTCTTCAAAGATTGTATTAATCATATCTAAGGTAATATCATCAACAATGTTTTCATCTGGTTTCTTTTTATCTTCTCCTGCATCTGCCATATCGGAAATGCCAGATTCTTGTGCCTCTTCCTCTTTCTTCTCATCAATGTCCTTTACATCCGATAATCGCGTTATGAGATTTGGGTCTGTTACAAGCCGCCCGATGCGTTTCATTGCATGTTCTGGCGTTTTCTTATTTTCAATTACTGGTTTTGGCGGCAACTTATTAAGGATAGATTCTTCCTGTGTTTTATTAATATATTCAGTTTCTTCCGGATCTGGTTCAACAATATCCCCAGCAGTCAAAATATCAGTTTCGATATCAGCTTTTTCTTCTTCAGGAACCACTTCTTCCTGTTCCATAGGTTCCTGTTCTGATCCTTTGTCAACAGGTTTAACAATGAGATGGTCCATTCCAAGCGATTTTAGCATTTCAGAGGCAGACTCTTCAAAATCAATCCCTTTAATACTTTCTGCCAGGACATCAGCCAGTTCTCCAAGATCATTACTTTCAGTTTGAATATCAATTAAACTTATAAAATCCTTTTCAAATTCAAGCGGTTCCTCTTCAGGTTCTTCAGTTGTGACCTTATCTTCGACTTCAAATTTCTTTAGTATATCATAAGCTTCCTGCCTGACCGTTGTATCCGGATGTTTATATGCAAGATCACTCAACACTCCACGGGATTCATCTATTAAATCAGGAGAGATCAAAGCGATATCCCCTATCAATCTGGTCGCATACAGTCGTTCATCGATATGCAAACCGTGAAGGCTTCTAATTAAGTCCAGGGTACAATTTAAAAAGTATTCAGGATATGGTTTTGCTATTAGATCCAAAATATAGAATGAAGCTGAACGGATTTGGCTGTTTGGATTGTCCAGCTTCTGTAGAAATATTTTTACAGATGGCTGCATCAGTTCCGGATAGCGGGAGGCTATCATACCTAAAATATCTATAGTTTTCAGTATATAATTTATATCCAGACTGTCCTCTGGAAATTCGAGTATCCTTATGATTGCATCAGATGAGTTTGCTAACAGGTCCGGCTCAACTTCAGCAATATTTAGCATGACTTCAATTACATAAGTGAAATTCTCAACCTTATCTGTCTGGATAATCCCAACCAGTTGGTAGACTGCATCTTCCATGAGTTCAGGATGCTCGGCAAGGGTTTTATTTAATGATCTGACAACTTTCTGGCTGCCACGCCCTTTTTTTATTTTTTTTATTGAATTAGCCACATGTTTTTTAGGAGAACCAAATACCATTTATTATGCCGCCATCCATTTGAATATCCAGATAAGATTATTATTATGTTACAATAGTTATAGATAACTCAAATATCTTATATATTATTCGAAGGATGAAAGTTACATTTCCGTAAAATGATAATAAAAAAAGGATATGATGATAAATGGAAAAAAAAGTGGTATTAGCCTATTCAGGCGGACTTGACACATCTGTATGCATACCGATTCTTAAAGAGCATTATGATCTGGATTATGTTATCACAGTGATCGTGGATGTAGGCCAGCCAGAAGAAGAAATAAAAAGTGCTGAAGAAAAGGCCGAATTGATCAGTGATAAAAATTTCACAATTGATGTAAAAGCCGAATTTGTAAAAGATTATATTTTCCCTCTCATCAAGGCTAATGGGAATTATGAGGGCTATGTACTGGGAACTGCCATTGCAAGGCCGCTTATTGCAAAGAAGGTGTTGGAAGTGGCTTTGGTCGAAGGTGCCGGGGCACTGGCTCACGGCTGTACTGGCAAGGGCAATGACCAGTTGAGGTTCGAGGCTGTGTTCAGGTCGTCCAACCTGGATGTACTGGCACCTATGAGGGATATGAACCTGACCCGGGAATGGGAGATCGACTATGCAAAAGAGCACGGTATCCCGGTTCCTGTGACTAAGGAGAAGCCATGGAGCATTGATGAGAATATATGGAGTCGCAGCATCGAGGGCGGAAAACTGGAGGAACCTGATTTTATTCCGCCTGAGGAGATATTTGAGTGGACCCGGTCTCCTGAGAATGGACCGGAAGCCGAGATTATCGAGATAGGGTTCGAAGGTGGTGTCCCGGTATCCTTAAACGGTACATTCATGGATGGTGTTTCTCTGATAACCGAACTAAACCTCATAGGCGGCAGGCATGGTGTGGGCAGGACAGATATGATTGAGGATAGGGTGCTGGGCCTTAAGGCGAGGGAGAACTACGAACATCCGGCTGCTACCATACTGCTGAGGGCCCATGGCGACCTTGAGCGGCTGGTGCTTACCAGGCGTGAATTGAGTTTTAAGGCCAGGGTGGATGATGAATGGTCAAAGCTTGCATATATGGGGCTGGTGGATGAGCCACTGTACCATGACCTGAATGCTTTTATTGATTCTACACAGGAGCGTGTGAAGGGAACTGTGAAGGTCAGGCTGTACAAGGGAAGTGCCAGCGTGGTTGCCAGAAGTTCGCCCTGTGCATTGTATTCTTCTGACCTGGTGTCTTTTGATGAGTCATGTATCGACCAGAAGGATGCAGAGGGTGTTGCCAAGTATCACGGGTTCCAGGCCAGGATATACCAGAGGACTAAGCAGGATTTATGATTGAGCGAAGGGACTATCGCGTGTTTGCGATAGTCTTATCTTACATTGGTAATATTAGAGCCAGTGTTATTTTAGGATAAAGCATTGGTGGGCTCGTGGTCTAGTCGGTTATGACGTCGCCTTCACACGGCGGAGGTCCGGAGTTCGAATCTCCGCGGGCCCACTCCTACTCAAGCCAGTAGCGGGCTGCACACGTATGAAGCCCTTCGGGCTCCATACGTGGACTGTTTTACTTCATTCCACTTTGCAGACATTACTGAAGTTGCCCAGCAGGTTGTCATTGTCACCCAGGAACTCATCCTTGCTTACCTGTGAGGTTATCACTAAGCGCTTTGCTATCGGTCCTGGCCTTGTCGAAGTATTTGGAATTTGCCTTTTGCTTACGGAACTGATTCAGGAAAATGATCTGCAAGGATTTTTGTTTTCGTCGACATTTACGTCGGATTGTACTTTCTGGATTTACAATCATGAATGACAATTAGATATTTTATCAAAATAAAAAAAATGAAATCCAAAAGAAAGTTATATATATTAAGCATTATAACAGTTATATGGGGGTGAGCAATTGTGCGATGATACTTCTGTCGACTAGTTAGTACTATCATTAAATTTATCCAAAACTTCATTCCTAAAAATTCTAGATTTTGGTTTTTTTCAAGAAACATAGCTCTTTTATGACCCA
>Ga0255457_1039_pt1 | contig 26156 bp, 29 predicted proteins | sample ANMaggQBNCT02L10_FD_182650 | JGI IMG/M metagenome (GOLD analysis project Ga0255457, IMG submission 182650) | Sediment cell enrichment communities from methane seep in Santa Monica Basin, California, United Staets - ANME aggregate JGI... | ecosystem: Environmental > Aquatic > Marine > Cold seeps >...
TGGGTTATATATGTAAAGTTGTATACCTAATCGCATTAAAGACGGCTATTATGTTTATTTAACAAATAAAGAAGGAGCAATGACATTTACCTATGGGCCCACCTCAAAACAATATGGCAAAAAACACATCTGATGGAATCGATTCTCAAGCTATAACCACCCCACCAAACACCAAGCTCACCCTCCAGCAGCTGGAAAGCCATCTCTGGGGTGCAGCCGATATCCTGCGCGGTAAGATCGACAGCTCAGACTACAAGCACTATATCTTCGGGCTGCTGTTCTACAAGCGGCTGTGCGATGTGTGGGAAGAAGAATACGAAGAGCGGCTGAAGGAATACGGTAATGCTGAACTGGCAGCCGACCCTGACGAGCACAGGTTCCCCATTCCTGAAGGGGCGTTCTGGAAGGATGTACGCGACCACACCACCAACATTGGCGAACATCTAAACACTGCTTTTCATGCTATTGAAGATGCCGACCTGCGCTTAAAAGGCATTTTTCAGGATGTGGATTTCAATAATAAGGAGCGTTTCCCGGATGTAGTCCTGGAAATGCTGCTCCAGCATTTCGATAGATACAGGCTGCGCAATTGTGATGTGGAGCCTGACATGCTGGGTAATGCTTATGAATACCTGATCGCAAAGTTCGCAGATGATGCAGGTAAAAAGGGGGGCGAGTTCTACACTCCAAAGATGGTAGTGCGTCTCATTGTAGAATGCCTGCGCCCTGAAAAGGGGAGTATCTACGATCCCACTTGTGGTTCAGGGGGTATGCTGCTGGAAGCCGTGCACTACATGGAACGACAGGGCAAGAACCCAAAGGCTCTGCACCTGTATGGGCAGGAGATGAACCTTAATACATGGGCCATCTGCAAGATGAACCTGTTCCTGCATGATATTGATGATGCATTTATCGAGCGGGGCGATACACTGCGTGACCCAAAGCACCTGGTTTCAGAAGGCAGCAAGACAATAATGACCTTTGACAGGGTGCTGGCCAATCCGCCTTTTTCACTGAAGAACTGGGGCAACGAAGAATGGAAGAAAGGCGACAAGTTCGGAAGGGACACATACGGCTGCCCGCCCAAGAGTTATGGTGATTTGGCCTTTGTACAGCATATGGCAGCCAGTTTAAAGCCGGACGGGATGCTAGGGGTAGTGCTGCCCCACGGGATACTATTCAGGGGTGGGGCTGAAGGTAAGATCCGCAAAGGGCTGCTTGAGGATGATCTAGTTGAGGCTGTGATTGGGCTGACTCCGAACCTTTTTTACGGGACTACTATTCCTGCCTGTGTACTGTTGATAAATAAAGCAAAGTCCGCTGAGCGCAAGGGTAAGGTGTTGTTTGTTAATGGTGCAGAGGAGATGGTGGAGGGGAAGAACCAGAATTCGCTGTCTGAGGAGAATGTCAGAAAGTTGAGTGAAGGTTTTCATGCATATGAGGATGAAGACCGGTTCTCACGTGTGGTGACTCTTGAAGAGATTGAAAAGAATGATTTTAATCTCAATATTGCGCGGTATGTTAAGAATGGTGAGGAGGAGGAGCTGATCGATGTGGCAGCAGAAATTCGAAAGCTACAAGAGTTACAAGCTCAGCGGGATGCAGCAGAAGAAAACATGATGCTATGTATAACGGAGTTGGGTTATGGTGCCTGAAGGATGGGATAAAAGAACTCTAGCAAGTCTTGCTGATTATCACAATGGTAGAGCTTTTAAACCCCAAGATTGGAGGAAAGAGGGGGTACCAATCATTCGAATAGCGCAGATGACAAATCCTATTGCTGAGACTGATTTTTATAGCGGTGATGATATTGAGGCAAAACATAAGATCAACAATGGAGATATACTTTTTTCGTGGTCGGCGACACTTGCCGTTATGGTTTGGAATCGGGGTCCGGCTGTACTAAACCAGCATATTTTCAAAGTCGAAGAGAAGCCTGGAATTTATAGTGATTTTTTGTATTATCTGCTAGATAACTCAATCGATTCTCTGGCAGAACATTCACATGGCAGTACGATGAAGCATATAAAAAAAGGGGTTTTGAAAGACTTCATAGTACTTGTCCCATCATTGCACGAACAAAAGAAAATCGCCGACATCCTGAGCAGCGTAGACAATACAATCCAGGCCACGCAGGCCGTTATCGACCAGACCCGCAGAGTCAAGCAGGGCCTGCTGCAGCAGCTCCTCACCCGCGGCATCGGGCATGTTAATTTAGAAGAAAAAGAAATCAATCAATTACCGAAAGGTTGGAAATGGGTTAACCTTGGAGATGTAACCAATGAGTCAAAGCAAAGAAATGATGGAAGTTTTTCAGATAATGATCTCTATGCAGTAACAAAGTTAAATGGGCTTATTCCCATGCGTGAACGTGTTAGAGGAAAGAATTTAAATCGTTGCAAAGTAGTTTTACCTGCTGCTTTTGCATATAATCCTATGCGTCTAAATATTGGGTCAATTGGGCAATGGAGTGGGGATAAACCAGTCATTGTAAGTCCAGACTATGTTGTTTTTGAATGTAATTCATCAAAAATAGATAGCTCATATCTAAATTATATTAGAAAAAGCCATGCTTGGACTCAATTTATGGAAAATGCGGGTAATGGTAGTGTCAGAATTCGAATTTACTATAAAAATCTCGCAGATTTTCAATTACCACTTCCTCCACTACAAGAACAAAAGCAAATTGTCAATATTTTAAAAGGCTTTGATGAAGTATTGAAAGTAGAACAGAAAAAACTCGAACAATCTCTTATTATAAAACGCGGCCTCATGCAAGACCTCCTCACCGGCCGCGTGCGTGTGAAGCTTGACGGGGAGGCTACCACTTGACCACCCCATGCGAATACACCTTGGCCGAAAAGCCCTGCATCGACACCCTTGTTGACATGGAATATACATGGCTGCCCCCTTCCCAGAACGACAGAACCCGCGACGGCCAGAACCAGGTCATCCTGCGAGACATACTTATCCAAGCAGTCCAGCGCATCAATGGTATATCCGAAGAAGTGGCACGCGGGGTCTACCATGAACTGCTGGCTGTGAGCGATAACGAACAGTGGACAAGCATCCTTCGCGGAAACTACAGCCGCACCGTGCCGGGCGAGGATACGAAAAAGACCATCACCATCATAGACCTTCTGCATCCTGAAAATAACACCTACACCGTCACAAACCAGCTATATGTCAAATCCCAGCAGCCCCGCAAACCAGATGTGGTGGTGTATGTGAACGGCATCCCGTTGGTGGTCATTGAAGCAAAAAGCCCGATCTCGTTCAAGGACAAGACAGGTGAGGCCTTTGACCAGATAAAACAGTATGAGCGGGACATCCCCAGACTCTTCTATTCCAATGCCTTTAACATCATAACCGATGGTGTTTCCCTGCTCTTTGGTGCCACAGGTGCCTCTTCGGAATTCTGGGGTGCATGGAGAGACCCCTGGCCTATGAAAGAGAGCGATTTTCCCACCAGCTTTGATAAAGGACTCTACTGCCTGCTGGAACCCTCAAGACTAATGGATATACTGGCCCACTTTATCGTATTCGAGATAGATAAGACAGACAATAAAATAGTCAAAAAGATCTGCCGCTACCAGCAGTATAGGGCAGTGAACAAGATCGTGGAGCGGGTCACAGAAGACAAACACCGTAAAGGCCTGATCTGGCATACCCAGGGAAGCGGCAAGTCCCTGACAATGGTCTTTGCCACCCTGAAACTCAAAAACCACCTTACCATTCAAACTTCTGCACTCACAAGCCCCAACATCATGGTGCTGACAGACCGCAAAAACCTGGACACACAGATATCAGACACCTTTGAAGCCTGCAAACTTCCAAACCCAAAGCAGATCGAATCCATAAAGGAACTGCGTACGATGGTGCACAGCAACACCACAGGTCTTACCTTGATCTCAACCATCCATAAGTTCGCAGGATCAAAAACACCGGTTGAGAACAGCGCTGAGTGGATATTACTGGTGGACGAATGCCACCGCACCCAGGAAAAAGATCTGGGCGCATACCTTCAGGCCACATTCCCGGATGCACGGTTCTTCGGCTTTACCGGCACACCCATCAAGAAGAACGACCATGACACCTATAAACAATTTGGCGTACCCGGTGAAGGATATCTGGACCGCTACAGCATTGATGACGCAGTGGCAGACGGTGCAACAGTGCCAGTGCGCTATACCAGCCGCAAAGCTGAATGGCACCTGGAAGCAGCCAAGCTGGACGTGCTCTTTGACCAGTGGTTTGCAAATGAACCACAAGAGCGGCTGGATAAGATAAAGGAGCGGGGCATTACCATCGCAACCCTGGCCAAACACTCTGCCAGGATCGAACTGATCGCTTATGATATCTGGACCCACTACACAACCCATGCCATGCCGGATGGCTTCAAGGCCCAGATCGTGGGAATTGACAGGGAAGCAGTGATCCTGTACAAGCAGGCACTGGACAATGTGATCGCCGGGAGCCTGGAGGAAAAGGGACTTACACACGATGAGGCAAGAAAGCAGGCAGAAACCATGAGCGCCTGCATCTACTCCTCCAATCAGGAAGACTGCAAACCCAGCGAAGACCCCTATATTCAAGGTATCAGGTATGAGCTATGCAACCAGCTGGTGAAAGATGAGGATGAACCTGAGATCATCGAAGATTTCAAAAGAACAGATCATCCTCTCTGCTTCCTCATTGTCTGCAACAAGCTGCTTACAGGATTTGACGCACCCATTGAGAGTGTAATGTATCTGGACAGTCCTCTGAAAGACCACAGCCTGCTCCAGGCAATCGCACGTACCAACCGCGTTGCAGGACCACAGAAACAATTCGGGCTTATCGTTGACTACATTGGCGTCACCAAAAAACTTGATGAGGCACTAGCATCCTACCGTGAGGCTGACGTGAAAAACGCCATGAAAGACCAGGATGTGGACCGTGCCGAACTCAAGGCAGCACATGCCGAGGTAATGAATTTTATCAAAGGAATCCAGCGGGGAACAAACAACATCAAAGCAGAATATGATGCACTCGTTCAGGCATTAGGCACTGAAGACGTCTGGTTCACGTTCAGGCGCAAGGCAAAAGCCTTTATCCGTGCTTATGAAGCACTGAGTCCTGACCCCCCTGTATTGGATTATATGGATGATATGAAATGGGTGGCTGGCTTTATTTCCTATGCCACAATGGTCTTTGAAAAGAAAGAGGCAGTGGACCTTCGCACCTACAGCGCTAAAATACGCCAGATGCTGGAAGAACATCTTCATGTCACTGGCCTGATCTCCCTAATCAAACTGCGCAATATTACTGATCCGGAATTTAAAGATGACTTCAAGACCGAGAACAAGGCTGACGATGACCTTAAAACAGCAGCCATACGAAAAAGCACTGAGCTTAAGAAAATCCTGGCCCAGAAAAAGGAGGAGAATCCACTTCGCTATGGCCCATTTTCAGAGCGTGTACTGGCAGTGTTACAACGATTTGAACAAGGTCAACTGTCAGCGGTCGATACCCTAAAAGAATATAAGCAGATCATGCAGGACCTTGAGAACGAGGATAAGGCACATGAGAAATCCGGTTTGAATGAAAGTGCTTACGGAGTATATAAAATTCTAGAAACCTTTGTACCAAAAGGTGAAATGGTAACAGAGGTACGAAAAGGATATGATAGTGACACTTCAAGTGAACAGGATTATCCTGATTTAATCCAGCAATTGGCTCAGGAGATACATATCCTTTATTCTTCAGATCAGTCTGCACCAGCTGGGTGGCATCTGAAAGAACAGCTGAGAAAAGAACATCGACAGGAAGTACGAAAGAAGGCTAACCATGCCGGACTAAATGATTTGATACCGATGTCAACACGAATCGAAGATTATGCACTCAAGAACTATATCAAGGTGTCATAAAATTGCCGTCCCTCACAATTGGTAACACTCTTATTCCTTTTGAAATACGCCACACTCCCATGTCACATCGAAGGCGGATTATTTTAACACCAAATAAAGTGGAAGTGGTTGTTCCTGAGGGGGACAAAGAGGATGTCATTCTAAAATTCATGCACAGCCGTCGGCGATGGATATATGAAAAACGTGAGGAAATGATGGAAAAAATCAGTAATTCCGCCAGCGTTCATCCTGAGCGTTTTCTAACCGGAGCCAAGATTCTTTACCGGGGTAGAAGAATGCGTTTGGAAGTACAGTCCCATCAGAATAAGTCCATTGGAGTGGAATATCGAAATGGTTTTTTTATTCAACGAGCTGAAAATTGTTCAGATTTCGAAATAAAAGCAGCCCTTGAAGAATGGTTGAAGGATCGAGTCCGTAGTGATGTGGATGTATTTGTAAAGCGTTATTCAAAAAAATTGGGGGTGGTTCCAAAAGAAGTCCGTGTTAAACCACTCAAGCATTTATGGGGGAGTTGTGGTAAAAACGGAATAATTCACTTGAACTGGCAGTTAATTTTCGCTCCAAAATCTGTATTGGAATATGCAGTTGTCCATGAACTTTGCCATTTACAATACCGTAACCATTCACCTGAATTCTGGGTCAAAGTCAGAGAATTGTTACCAGATTATGAACTGCGAAAGAATTGGCTTGATAGGAACGAACATTCTCTTGAGACAAGTCAGCTTGGAATCGAGGGGAGTGTTATTTGAGGCCTATTTTATGGTCTGTATGGTGTTGTGTTTAGAGACCTTCTGAATGGACGGATCATTGATATTTCGCCATATCTGGTATATATTTGTATCAAAGGCGTACTTCATTCTTACACCGGCATATCCTTCTTACCTGCCTTATCCATTTTTTTCTCGAAGATCAATGCCTGTTTAAGGGTACCTGCAACCACTTCTTTATGTTGTAGGTCAAATACGCTTCTCTTTTGTTTTGATATGACCAATGTCTTATCTTCCACTCCAATAATTAATTTATCGTGTGGGTGGATGCCTATTTTTTCACATATCTTATAAGGCAGGGCTATGTTACCTTTTTCATCTACATCAACAATTTCCACATTAGAATTCATATAAAAGGTAATATGAGAGATTCGTATATAATAATCACTGAACAGTATCCATATAATTTTTAAATGATGGTAGGAATGGATTCAGGATAGTTGGCACAGTATCTGTGAAGTGGCTCCAACTGAGATGAGTACCTGCCAGAGTGGATGGCCCCCCCTCCGATCTTTCGGGGCTGTGGCTGATTCTTCTTTACCAGGCTCAGCGATTCGCGACTACTTCTTCCCGCTCACCATATACACCACAGCCCCCACCGCCATCAATCCCCAGTAACTTATGGCCCTGTCAAGTATGGCAATCCCCGCCGACACGCCCGCATCCACCCCCACCAGCACGAACACGCCCACAATGGCGAACTCCACTGCACCCAGGCCGCTGGGTGTGATGGGAAGTGCAGATACAAGGGCTGCCGACAGCGCAACAAACACTATCAGGGACAGGCCGATATGAATATTATGCAGCGGGGACAGCGATTCCACCACAAAGTACAACCGTGCTACCTCCATACCCCAGATAAGTATGGTATACAGGATTATCAGCACAACAGAACTCCTGCCTGCTGATTCATGCAGCCCCTCAGCAAACTGTGTGAACATTGGCTGTATCTTTGACGGCAGTTTGCGGGCAATAGTGGTCTTTCCTGATGAAAAGGCTACCACTACCGATATCAGCAGTATCAGGATAGCAAATCCAAGGGCCAGCGATACCCTTATTGCCTGCGGGATGTCAGTCCCGAACACCATGATACTGGACACCCCCATCAGGATGACCAGTACCAGTACATCATAGATGCGCTCCACATACACGGTCCCGAAACACTTTGAGATGGATACGTTCCATGCTTTCTTTGCAAGGTATCCGCGGTACACATCCCCCATCTTGGCAGGGACCAGGGTATTGGCGAACCAGGACAGCAGGAATATCTCGCTGGCATCCTTCAGTCCCGCCCTGACACCGATATTATTAAGCAGCAATCTCCACCGCTCGCCCCTTATGGGTAGCGAACCGAAATACATGACAGCAGCCGCTGCAATATAACCCGGGCGGGCATCCCCGATGACCTCCAGTATCCTGTCAAACTCTATCCTTGAGAACAGGAAATAAAGCACAATGGCAGCCACAGCGAATGAAACGATGGTCCTTGGCTCGGTAAGCCTGCTTACAGGTGAGGCTGGTTTTTCATCCTCAATCAACAGGTCTCACCACTTGGTAAATGTAAACATTTGGGTTAAAGTAGACCAGCCTGAACCTGTCCTGGTTGTTCATGAAGACCTTCCTGGCATCATGACCGCCATAGCGTTCTTCCTCCACACCACCAACATAGATGTATTCCACATTGTATTTATCAAGTATCCCGTTGACAGTCTCAACATCACTTGAGGTGTACACCCTGGGCACCTCATACCAGCGCTCATTGACAATATCAGCACCGTTACGCCAGTTCTTCTCATGACCTGCCCAGCCCAGTACAGTAGGCAGGCCCGTGAAAGCGGTCACATGGGTGTTCAGTTTATATGCCTGTCCGGGACTTTGCAACACCACAGGAGTGCCGTTCAGGTTGTTCAGCCACATTATGGCATTATACTCATTTTGATATTGCTGTTCCAGATAGGCTGCACCGTCAAGGGTGGGATTACCTTTGAAATTACCTGAACGGGAATAGGTGGCAAATACCGGATATGACATTGCCGCCAGTACCAGGATGATCGAGATGATCGCAAATCCCTTTTTAGTTACATTGGCCATGTCCTTCATATTCCCCATATTCCCTGTGTCCTTCATGCCCCCCATATCTTTCACATCCTCTATATCTTCTATTTCCCCCCGGTTCCAGAGGTGATAGAACGCAGCCCCTGCCGACAGTGCCCAGACTATCCAGTGCTGGACATATACCTTGAATACCGTATTGAACCTGATGTACTGGGGAGAAGTGATACCGAAGGAGTCCTGGATATAGAAAAGCTCGCAGAACAGTGACAACAGAGCACCCAGCAGTATCAACAGGTAGATGAACTGTATGGAAGGGTCCTCTTCCTTTACCAGCAGGTACATGGACATGACAATAAGCGGCAGTATGATGACAAGTATCTCGATATGGGTCAGATATGCTGCCACAATTGCAATAACAAGGCCTGCCAGTATCATTTTCATATCAGGATAATAGTGATCATAGAAATTGAGGATGGAATAAACCAACAGGAAAAAGAGCATTATTCCAAACACACCCAGATAAAATATTATTCCGGTCTGTCCGTATGTGACAAGCCTGAGTGAATGGGATACATTACTGGCAAGGAGATGGTATGGCAGATATAACAAAATACTGGAAATAATAACTGCAGCGCCCACTGCTGCCAGCTTTGCCAGTTCCACAGGATGCACACTGAAAATCCGGCCTGTAAAACCCTGGTTTTTACTTACCTTTGCAGAAACCCTGATCCTCCATGCTGCCAGGACCATCACAAAGAAAATGGCATACGTGGGATAATCCCAGGAGTTTAGCGGGAACATGAACCCTAACAGCAATGTGATGACAGCCAACAGCGGGATATTGTATTCCTTTCCCCCGCGCAGCAGGTTAAGCAGCAGGGCGATCATTAGCAACTGGAATGCTATAGCTATCATATGTGCGTGCAGGTCTGCCTGGATGAAACTGAAATAAGGGAACTCGTTGATGGTATTTGGTATCACCCTGCTGGTAGGCCAGTAGTTGTATGAAGATAGTCGTGCCAGGACATCACCTGGTGGAACATTGAACAGACCGTGATACTTGGGCACGAACAGGGTCACAAGCAGCTGGATGAAACCTGCGGGATTTCCGAATATCACAACAAATGCCATGATAATTAGCGCAAACACCCTGTTGTTACTGACCAGGTCCTTGCCAATGCCGTACGCTGCTGTGGCTGACAGGGCGAACATGGTTGCCACACCAAGATTAAAACCAATAGAGGGAAGCACGTTCGAGAGCTTGATAAGGTTTGCTGCCACAAGGTACCCAAAATAATAGTACTGCATAGGCTCGCCAGAGAGCCAGGGATCCACAGGCGGAAAGCTGGTACTGCGAAGGATCATGTTAACAAAGCTCATATCCATTAACTTCTCACCGCCTGTCCAGTAGATATCGGGGCTGTATGCCCTTATTATAACAAAAACCAAAAACGCTAATGTGAACAGTAATTCAGTCCTGACCAGTGCTTTAAGGTCAAAAGGACATCCCTTGAATGAGAATATTACCAGTGAAATTGCAAGTACCATAAGTACTGATAATCCTACGATCACAGTGCCATAATTATAACCCATGTGTGTCAATACCCATGAGAAGTATGTCACAAACAGCAGACCCATTATCTTGGTAAGGGCTATACCGTTGTCTTTCAGGTTCCCGAATATCCAGGCGGTCAGCGGCAGGGCAGCAAACCCAATTAATTCAAGTACCAGCCACCATTTTATTATTTCAAACCATTCCATAGAAGTCTCGCCGGCAATTATTTTTCGTTCTTTCCTTTTATATCTACCAGTTCATGCCACTTGATATTAAAGTGCGCCAGGTATAACGCACCGAACACCAGGGTCACCGAGTTCTTGATAATATGATCGATCACTGCAGCCGCAGCCCCCACATACCCGGCAATTCCTGCGATCTTGAACACCACAGTCAGGGCACCCTCATAGGTACCGATAGCCCCGGGCGTTATTGGGACCATCTTGGCCAGGTTGCCTACTGCAACTGCCATAAATACAACGGCAGTCAGCGTTGTCGGTGATGCTGCATCGTGCACGAAGGCAAAGGCATTAAGCACAGTATAGCAGGTGAGTATGTCCACAATCCAGACCATTAATGAAGAAAAGAACACAATGATAAAGTCCCTGGGACTGGATGATATTGTATATATCTCATCAACGAATTTGCGGGCAATGCCTGCTATCCGGTCTGTATAATCACCCGGCGTTGAAACTTTTAGTATTATACGCTCCACAGGGGATAACCCGTTCCTTCCCCTTGATGCCATGAAAAATATAGCCACAAAGAACAAAATGATAACTGCAGTCGAGGAAAACATCAAGGGCATAACCCAGTCGTCCACTGCTCTTTCAGCCATTACCACCAGGACCGCCAGTACGCCTATGACTGTTATAGCGATAATATCAAACAGTCTTTCCACTGCCAGTGATGACATCCCTGTGGTCAGGGGTACATCTTTCTTCGTTTTTAGGATATATGCCCTTGAAACATCGCCTATCCTGGCAGGCAGGATGACATTGGCTGATTGGCTCATGAATATACTGCCAGTGATAAAGTTCAATCCATGGTTATACCCAAGCCGTTTCAGGATATGCTGGTACCTGATCCCGCGTATAGGCCATGAGAACAGGTAGATGAGTACTGCCAGGCCAAACATTTGGGGTGATGCCGATGCCGCAGCCTGCCAGACCTCTTCCACACCCACCAGGGTAAATATCAAAAACAGAAGTAATATGGCAAGAATGAAGGTGAGGATTCCTTTTTGCCATCTGCCGGTATGCAGTGAGCTTAACTGCCACCAGAGCCTCACGATCTGGCTGCCCATGCCGATCACGTCCTTTACCAGGTCCACCTTGGTGGCCCCGCCGTGTTGCCACTTCACTGGGAACTCTTTTACTTTGTAACCACTTCTCTGGGCCCGCACCAGCAGTTCAGTGTCCCAGAACCAGTGCTCATCCTCTACCGAGTCCATGAGTTCGAACAGGGACTCACGTTTGAATGCCTTAAATCCGCACTGGTGGTCGTACAGTTTCGAACCCAACATGGTGCGTGTAAGGAAATTGAACCCTTTTGATGCAAGACCGCGTTTCATGGAGCGTTTAACATCACTGGAAGGCATCATCCTTGAGCCTGTGGAAAAATCATATCCTTCGGACCTTATGGCCTCGATAAGTTCTTCAAGGTGACCCATGTCGGTTGCCAGGTCCACGTCAATATAACATAATATCCTGCCACTAGCTGCCGTAAATGCCCGGTTCAGCGCCCTGCCCCTGCCCTGTCTTTCATCACTGTGAAGGTGTACTACATATTCCAGTTCCGAGGCCAGCTGTGATGCGATGCGGTCGGTGCCATCTGTGCTGCCGTCCTCTGCGATAATGATCTCGAATGAGCTGGTGATGTCGGACAGGGTTTTGGCTGTGGTGATTACAGTATCATGAATGCTTTTTGCTTCGTTATAAGCTGGTAATACAAGCGAGATCTCCGGGGTAATAGCTGATTCTCCTGCTGTTTTTATTGGATATAGTTGGATATAGTTGAGTAGTACAGGCATCACTGATAGGCGTCACTGATTAATAGGTATCACTAATTGGGTTATGGATATTAAAATTTTTTATCTGGATGTGCAGGACTGTATATACCTGTATGTTCAGGACCGCCATTTTTTGACTTTCCTGTACCCATCATCACCGGCCAGGCGCTGTACCAGGGGCCGTATATCTTCACTGAACCAGCCCTGCCTGATGTACTGTGGATAGATGGGGAGACGTTCCCTGAGGACGATATCACTGCCCACTTTTTGCTCAAGCTGCTCCACTGCCGGCCATTCATGTTCTGGATTGATGTGATCGATGGTCACAGGTGATATGCCGCCCAGGTCAGTCGCTCCGTGTTTGATAAGCATCCGGGGCGAGATCAGGTTGGGCGGCACCTGTACAGCCACATCATCAGGAAGTATCTCCCTTGCCAGTTCAACTGTCCTGATCATCTCATCAATGGATGGGGGCGGGTGATGTTCCATTGCCGTACCCGGTTTGGGCGTGAAGTTCTGGATAATGACCTCCTGGATGTGTCCGTATTTCCGGTGCAGGCGGGCAATCAATTCAAGGGACTTGATACGGTCATCTCCTGTTTCGCCGATACCCACCAGCAGCCCTGTGGTAAAAGGTATCTTCAATTTACCGGCATTTGCAATACTCTCTATCCTCTTCTCCGGTACCTTGCCCGGACTGTCCTCATGGGCTTGCAAATGAGCAGTGGTCTCAAGCATCAACCCCATACTGGCATTTAATGGTTTGAGCAGTGCAAGTTTTGCGTATGAAAGCACTCCGGGGTTGCAGTGGGGCAATAGTCCCATTTTAATAGCCATGCGGCACAGGTCGGGCAGGTAATCCAGGGTGCGGTCATACCCGATAGCCGTAAGCCGCCTCAAATATCCTGCATCCTCATCAGGCCGCTCGCCAAAAGTGAACAGGGCTTCGGTGCAGCCGCTCTGAACACCCTTTTCAAGTATTTTCTCTATTTGGGCAGGCTGCATAATATATGCCTGCGGGTCATCCGGGCTGCGCCTGAACCCGCAGTAGCCGCAATGGTTTCGGCACATGTTGGTAACTGGGATAAATACATTCTTAGAATACGTGACCACATGCGATTGTTGTGTTTCCAAAAGTTACCACCTGAAAATGATTGATGTTTTGATACTATCTGACAAATTTTTCACGAAACTCCTTTATCTGTTCCACATTACCAAGTACAGCCAGGGTCATATCCTCCTTTATCACAGTTTTGGGGTCTATCTCTGAGCTGGCCTTATCTCCTGCATCAATCCCGATCACATTGCAGCCAATGGTGTTGAGCAGGTCAAGTTCGGCCAGGGTCTTACCAACCAGTAGCGAAGACGAACTGATGGTATATTTCTCTATCTCAATGCCCTCGTACATCATTATTGTCTCTTCCCTTAGTGGATGGTCATGGGGCAACAGCGCGATCCGTCCCAGTATCTGGCCTGCGATTATCGAGAGCGATGCAACATAATCGGCACCTGCTTTGTACATCTTGTCAATGGAATGGACTTCATTTGCCATGGCCAGAATAACACTATTGGGGTTAAGCTTACGCGTCACCAGAATGGCAAAAGTAATATCGGAATCGGATCCAAGGGTCATAATAACGGTGGAAGCTCGTTCTACAGCCACTTTCTTCAGGATGGACTCGGATGCAGCATTCCCTGTCAGGTGGGTGAACTCCACATCCTTGAACACCTCTTCATCAGAGTCTACTACAACAAAAAGCACACCTGCCGAAGTCAGGCGTTTTACAACTCTATGTCCCACTTCACCATATCCCAGCACAATGATGTGGTTATCAATAAAATTCACTGATTCATGCATTAGTATCCCATTTATGTTTTATTGTAAGTTGTTTGTGTTTAATGTGTAAGTTGTTTGAACTTCCTCAACTGTTCCTTATTGCCAACTACCAGCAATATGGAATTTCTCTTTATTATATCATATGACCTGGGGTTCAGGGACAGTTCGCCTCCCTTCCATATCCCTACAATATTGGCACCAGTCAAATCCCTTATCCTGGATTCTTTAAGACTCTTATTCAGCAGACTGCTGCCTGGGTATATGGGAAACTCTGTAATCTCAAGGTCATCCAAAAAAGCGGTACTGTTGATAATCCTGTCTATCAGGGGTGCTACGGCCTTGCGTCCAATGAACGAGCCAAGCAATGATTTCGGCGATATCACTCTGTTGGCACCAGCATATTTCAAATAATCCGAATTGCTTTTATCATTCACGATCGCCAGGATCTCTATGTTACAGGATTCCTTTGCTGTCAGTATAATACTGGCATTCTTTTCATCATTCTGGTTAGCTATGAGCAACCTGGCCCTGCATATTCCTGCACCGTCCAGTACATCCTTTTTACCGGGGTCACCAAAAATACATTCTATGCCGTCATTTAAAAGCGACCGTATCTGCCCTTCATCGTCGTCCACTACAATGAAAGACATGTTGTGGTCTTCCAGTTCGTTCACCAGTGATTCGACCATTGTGTTGTAGCCGCATATAATGATGTGGTTTTCAAGTTTTTTTGGAGCCCTGGTAGGCAGTTCTCCCCTTATTTGTTTCTCGATCATCGGCATAACCACAAATGGGAAGAGCAGTGCAAAAAACAGTACCACTCCGGATAATGACACAACTATACTGAATATCATTCCAACCGGTGAAGTCATGACCACATCCCCATAGCCAACCGTGGTCATGGTGCAGATCACAAAATATACACACTCAATTAAGCTGAGCGATTCCCCCTCAAAATTTAATTTGATGAATTTTGTAATATATATATACAACAAAACCATCATTAAAAATAGGAGAATATAATTGTATATGCTCCAGCCCGATTTTTTTATGATCATACAGATTCATCACACGAATTGGTATCTAGGAAGATAAATATTATTTATTGTTTTGCAGTGAACATTTCAATAAGTTTAATGTACTGCCCTGTACTATGAGCAATGATGCTCGTATTATCTGGCGGTACTGGAACACCAAAACTCCTGGGCGGTCTTCGGCAGCTTGTACCTGATGAAGATATTACTGTTGTGGTTAACACAGCAGAGGACCTGTGGGTCTCAGGCAATCTGGTGTGCCCTGATATTGATACTGTTACCTACCTTTTTGCCGGTCTGCTGGATACTGACAAATGGTGGGGTATCGCACAGGATACGTACCATACCCATGAAGCTCTGGCCTCGGCCGGACATGATGAGGTGTTGAGGCTGGGGGACAGGGACAGGGGCACCCATATCCTCCGCTCGGAGTTTATCAGGCAGGGTGCTTCCCTGACAGAGGCTATTGAAAGGACCGCACGTATGCTGGGGGCAGGGGCAAATATCCTGCCCATGTGTGATGAACCGGTATCGTCGATGATAACCACCAACAGCGGTACTATGCATTTCCAGGATTTCTGGGTCGGGCAGCGGGGCAAACCCGGGGTGCTGGGTGTGGAGTACCAGGGAGCAGAGAATACATCTGTTACAGATGCTATCCGGCAGGCGGTGGAGCGGGAGGATAATATCATTATCGGCCCCAGTAATCCCATTACAAGTATAGGGCCAATACTTGCAGTGAAGGGTATGATCGAACTTATAGGCAGCAAACATGTGGTTGCGGTCAGTCCTATCATCGGGTGCGAACCTGTGAGCGGGCCTGCTGGCAAGTTGATGAGCGCCTGCGGGTGTGAGGTATCGTCCAGGGGTGTGGCGCAGTGCTATGGGGGGCTGCTGGATGTGTTTGTGGTGGATGAACGGGATGGGTTGGGGCTGCGGGATGTGGGAGATATGGGTGTGGCTGTGGTGAGTGCGGATACTATGATGACCTCGGCGGGGAAGAGTAAGGCGCTGGCGGAAGTGGTTATGGGGCAGATGATATAGTCAACCGGCTTCGGAATTAGAGAAATAGCTTATATTCAACTTCCCAGCTTTTAGATTTTCAATCTTGTCCGCACATATGAATGTCATCTCAATTTTGATAGAAAGACATCTCTTTCCATCTTTGCCTGTTTCATAATTGATATCAGCGTTCCTTTAGCCAATTCTTGATGATTTGGAACTGTAACAAGCAGTCGTTGGTCTTTATTCCATAAATGAATGTGACTTCCTGTTTGGCGGTGGACCAGAAAACCAGACTTTGTAAGAACTTTAATAACATCCTTCGCCGAGAGGACTGGTAGTTTGGGCATATTTTTCTACCTCAATATCTAAGAATGATATCTTTTGATCCTTTGGGGCAAGTTCCATGAGGATTTGATAATGTTCTTCAAGTCCTTTTTTCAAGTTTGCAAGTGCTTCCTCTTCAGTCAGTCCCTGGTCCGCTACATTTGTTACCAAGTCTGCGGCTACGAAATATTTTCCTTCCTTATGAATCTGGATTATGGTTTTCATGTGTATATCTTTGTTAGGGGGAAGATATAAAAGTTTACACCATACTTTCATCTGTCACATTGTTGAGTTAACTACCCCGGAAGCTGCTTTGTTCTGTTCGGGGCATCAACGAGGTTGGAGGTCGGGCGTTATGGTGAGTGTGAATAAATATGAGGATGAGGAGGCAAATGTCTGAAAATTACAACCGTACTATATCAATTTCATAGCCATTTATATTCCTTTCCACGATGGATAATCTGAATTATTTTAAAGCTCTTAACATCTTCAGAATAGACAACACGATAATTACCAATTCTCAATCGAAAAAGATTCTCTCTACCATTAACACCTTTTAATTTCTTAGTATCAAGGATTCTACTATTTTCAGGATCACTTAAAGCATATAGTGCCTTTTTAACTCTATTTCTCATATCTTTTGGCAACGAATCGAGTTGATTTATTGCAATTTTTGACAATAGAATTGGTTTTGACATTACAACTCATCTAAAGATATCCATTCTTTTTCTTCATCCAGGATTTTATATTGTTCTTGCATAAATACCTTATACTCGACCTTGTCTATTAGATGCTGAATAATATCGTCGTAACTCTCCCCATTTTTGCCGATTAATCTCAATTTGTCTATTGTTCCGATTTTCAGTTTGACTGTCATGGTTTCCATATAAATCGTCATAACCAATTTGTTTTTATAATTAATATAGTCTCCTTTTTATTCATTAGTAATCCACCCCATAAAAGCTATCATCCACTTAAGTCACATACCCCGGACAAGATGTAATGAAGCCTGAACAAACCAGTTCTGACCACCACACTCCGCCCCCCACTTCAAATATTCGACAGCAGAGCACCCCCCTCATACTTGGTTCGGTATTCCACTTCCTTTTTGTGTCAATCCACCCGTTCAAGGACGGGAATGGCTTGGCGGCAAGACTCATGCATTCGTTTATACTGCTAAAGAGCGGATACCCCATATTTGCGTTCGACCCTGACAGGAAGTACGAGTATTTCAATTATCTTGAGATGGGAAGGGAATCGGATATAAGTGATTTTGTCCGATTTATTGTCGAAGAACATAAAAGCATATTATCTTCACTTCACAATTGAATAGTGCCTGAATTAATGGACAGGATGAACAGGATTGACAGGATATAAGTGGCCCCCCCCATCCTGTAAATCCTGTAAATCCCGTCTAATATTTATCCACAGTATTGAGGAGATCCATAAAAATGATACCTAAGCCGTGAATATCAACAGGAACATCCACACAGGAATGCACAGGATGTTCGTCCTCACCTCAAACAGGTTCCTGGTAACCACCACTCCAAAATCCAGACCCTGTGCCTTCATGAAATAGTGCAGGTGCTTCAGGTCATGCTCATAGATATTGTTCTGGTATTTCACTTCTACTGGCAAGATTTTCCCGTCAACGTCCAGCACAATATCCACTTCATGCTTTTGCTTATCAGTAAAATATGAGATATTCCTGATATCGAAAAATCTCCTGAACTCCTTTACAGTCAGCAGGTTGGAATCTACTACCGATTCTACCAATAGCCCAGTGTTTTCATCCATTAAACTGCGATTCTTGAGCAAGGCATTCCGTAATCCTGAATCGATCACAAAGAATTTCCGGTTGGAACGTATTTGTTTTTTCACGTTCTTTGAGAAAGGAGGTAAACTTCCTATCAAATGCGTGGATTCCAGGTAATCGATCATGTTTATGAGCGTATCTGTGCTGATAGAGAGTGCCTGTGCAATCCGGTTAAACGATGCGGTCTGGCAGTTGTTCTGGGCAATGTATGTGAGTATCTTTTCAAGATACTGGGGGTGCTTTATCTGGTACAGTACAGCAATATCGCGGTATATGGTCTTTTCAACCACGTCTGCAATAAGGATATCCTGCCACAGCCGTATGTCTTTTGCAGGATGATATTCAGGATAGCCGCCTGATAGGAGATATTCGTTGAAATACAGTACCAGTTCGTTCTGGAATTTTGTGAGTTCGAATTTATCCCTGTTTACATCAATTTTGAAAATATCCTTAGCACCATAGGGTTTTAGCAATTCGGTCCTGCCTTTGAATTTGATGAATTCCTTGAAGTTAAGGGGTAGTATCTTTATTTCGGAAATCCTGCCTACAAGTGATTCCCTTGAGTATTTTAATAGATGTGTGGCACTTGAACTGGATATTATGAATTTGATGTTGTATTTCAGGTCAAAATATCTTTTTAACCACAGGTTCCAGTCGGCCAGGAAATGTATCTCATCGATGAAGATGTATAACTTTTCAACATCCCGTATTGGCTTTTTAACAATCTTTTCGAGATATTCGTCTATTATGGTCTTCAGGGGGTCGGTCATCATCTTGACCAGGGGGTCATCCATTGATGCGAACAGGATATGCTCTTTTTTTGTGCCTGTGTCCAGGAGATGGTCTATCAACTGGTACATGAGCGTGGTCTTCCCAACCCGCTGCGGACCTATGACGGCTGTGATGCGTTCGCTTTCAAGGAGCTCTGCCAGTTCGTGGAATTCGTCCCTGTGGAGTTTTTGCAGTAATACGGGGTTAACGCTTCCGCTGGTCCACCATTCGTTTACTTCCTGAAGGTAATGCAGCGGCTCCATGGAAGGGAGGTTGGGTTGTGAGGGGTTATATGTTTCTATTGAAATCGATGAAAAGACGGAATTTTGTCGAGTCTACTGGATGAATGAGGGTGATTGAGGGCAGAGGTATAGATGTGAGGGGGTGGTTATGCTATGGTGAACATAGCTTGATAAGGGGTCACGGACCCCGGACCAGAGGTCTGAATGCATCTGGACGATGCTCGACTTTTAATTATCTTCTGGAATGGTTTGAAAAACCATTTATCCAGAATAAATCAAAAAATCATGATTAAAAGCCCGATAATATTAATTATCAACCCTGCAACCCATAGAAACAACATTACTTTCCAGAACCATCTCCACTTCTCAGGAAAACTGAACATTGACTTTTCTATATCTTCACTGTATCCGTGCAAAGCTTCCCTCATCTCCCTGACATCATCGGGGTCATCAACTTCGATTATGAAACTTCCCTGGTATCCACATTCCCTGCAAACGTACATCTGGCCCGTATGTACTGCGGGAAATATATGGCCGCTGCTGATACCAGCGTATTCGATTTTCCCACCGCAGAACGGACAAATCTGAAACCCCTGCATGGGTTTTATTTTAGTGCAATCATTAATGGACATAATCTCTTTAACATCAAATATATCGGGTCAACTTTTAATAGTAAATACTAATAGAAAGTCTCCACTTTCATCTGTCATATTGTTGAGTTACTGGCCCCGGACCAGATGTAACGAAGCCTGAACAAACCAGTTCAGACCACCACACCCCGCATCCCCTTCAAATATTCGCCAGCAGCCCCAGCCCCTTATCGGTCAGCCGGACCATATCTCCCTCTACGGTCGCATACTCCCCCTTCTTAAGAAAATCCAGGTGGTAGTCCACCTGCGACCTGTCAGCCCCCGCTTCCTTCACCACATCAGGCAGCGACTTCCCGAAGGCACCGATAGACACGATGATCCTCCTTCGCACCGGATTTCCCAGCGCCTTGAACATCATGTCATGGTCGCCCATCTTTGCCTCACGGGCCGTAGGGCCTCGCATCATCATGTCTTCCAGTTCGTCATCGTCAATATTCGGTACCATAAACTTAAACCCTGAAATGAACCTTTCAGTTAATCAGGCATAAACCTTACCTACACGTCTTAAGACAAGGTGGGGCTAAAAAATTGGTGCGGCGGCGGATGAGCGGATGCAGGCGTTTATTCAGGGGGAGATGGTGGGTCGAAGGGAGTAGAGAGAATAATTCTAACGATAATAATAACTACAATTTTGAAAAATTAATTTGATATGGGTGGAAACTTTTTGAGTATATCACTTTCATTGTAACCGCCGTATAGGTCTATGTCAACTGTTTCTCTTCCTTTGCCAAAGTTTGACAGCATTTGAGCATTTTGATATATTGAAATATATTTGTAACCTTCAAAATCAGGGGATTTTTTTATATCTTCTAATGTGAATATTTCATCTGTCTGGGGTTCTACCAAGATAAATTTTTCATCTATGATACAATAGTTCATGGCGTGATTGTATCGTGTTCCTATTCCTACTGCCATTGTATCTCGAATTGATATTGCTCCCATATCTATGTCGTATTCTTTTGCGTTGTTAGCCAGGTCTCTTGAAAAGCCGCTGTATGTATAGTAATCAAGACTCCTGTGTTGGTCATCGTTTAAAATCCCGTCATTTACTTTATCCACTTTTAAGAAATCAATTAGTTGTTGCATTTCCGGTGAATATTGTGGTTCTGGTGTATATTCGGTGTTATGTGTATTTTCGGTGTCATGGATGTTTCTGGTGCTACGTGTGATTTCAAGTTCTTGTGGATAATCTTCTCCGATACAACCGGTTCCGGGAAGAATCAATAATATGCAAAATATCTGTATTATCACTATTTTTATTTCCATAATATTACTGCCTGAAATTATTATTGTGGTGGGTTCGGTGGTTTTATATTTATTTTTTTAAAACCACTGCCCTGCTTAAGATCATCCCTGGTCTTTTTACCTGAGTAAATCCTATGGCATCTGCCCGGTTCACAGTTTCTTCAAATGCCTTCTTTGAAACATGGAATGCCGGCTCTATTATAAAAAAAGTTCCATCAGGCTTTAGTATTGAGTACATTTCTTTTAAGAACTTATCCTGGTTAGGGACCTCATGAACCATATAAAAAGCCAGAACAAGATCAACCTTTGTTGAAATACCTATTCTGTCCTCTTCACATTTATGCAGCTCAATTATATTTTCAATCTCTGTTCCTTCGATCTTATTCTTAATTTTATCAAGCATTCCCTGCTGCAGGTCTGCAGCGATCACTTTGCCTGATGCACCGACCATATCAGCTATCTCTACTGAAAAAAACCCGGGGCCGCATCCTACATCCAAGACAGTCATGCCCTCTTTGACATAATTTTTTAAGATATTCTTTGGATTCTGGACCAATTTTCTGAAAAAATTATCAAGGCCCTTAGCACTTTCAACAGGGCATACATGCTTATTGTTATCTTCCATATTACTCACTTTCCGCAGGTAAATGAATGTGCTTATTATTTTTCTTGATAGCGCTTTTTTAAAAATTAATAATATTAATGAGACTGTCGTTTTAACCCTGAATTTTCATGCACTCAAGTTCCATTCATTGTATGTTTCCATATAGAAATAATTATACTTGCCCGCATTCCAAAAAAATAGCTGAATATGTTGCAATTATTTCTCAAATGCGATTTTATTTACCAATATCTTCAAACCAAAGATCATGGTTCTTCTCAATAAATTCTGTCATCATAGTTATACATTCATTATTGTCAAGGTTAATTATTTCAACTTCATGCTGTTTCATAAATTCTTCAGAGCCTTCAAATGTCCTGGATTCCCCCACAATCACTTTATTAATCCCGAACTGAACAACTGCTCCCCCACACAGGTAACAGGGCATTAAAGTAGAATAAAGAACCGTGTCCTTATAACTGCCAATCCTACCTGCATTTCTCAAACAATCAATCTCTGCATGCGCCATCGGGTCATTCTTTTGGACTCTCTGGTTATGACCTCGTCCTATGATTTTACCGTCTTTCACAAGAACTGAACCAATCGGTATTCCGCCCTGAGCATAACTTTTTTTAGCCTCTTCGATTGCTGCTTCTAGAAATTCATTCATATTTTATCATCCAAATAAGAAATTATGGTGTGTAAACACTATTATTTTATTCCATAAATACCATTTTACCTTTTTCATTATAGGATTTAGTGCAAGCACTATTAAATCTCTATCAATTGGACGACCGGGTGCAATCTTATATTTGAGTTTGAGTTTTGTAGCCGATACTTATTCCCACCACTCACAATTGTTCATTCAAATGACATAGTTACTAAATAAAGAGGTCGAAATGCAGGTTCAAGTAACTGCGAACGTCAGCAAGCAGTTTATTGTACTCCCAACAATAGGTTATAATACTGTAACATATTATACTACTTTTAATATCTCAAACCGGAAGAGTTTGAAGGGGAAATCAATGATAACAAAAGTAGGAGTGGTCTCACGCTGCGATAAGCCCGGTGCTGTAGAAATAGCAAGGGACATTATTGAACATTTCCAGAAAAAACTGGATATCTATGTTGACCCTGGTACTGCAAGTGAACTGGGCATTGAAGGCGTTCCTGTAGCCCGGATGCGACAGCTTGGTGTGCAGATGGTGATAACCATCGGCGGGGACGGCACAGTGCTAAGAACAGTCCAGCACATGGATGACCCCCTGCCAGTTATTTCAATAAACTTAGGAACCCTGGGTTTTCTTGTAGATGTGGAAGCCGATGATGCACTCCAGACCATAGATTCAGTCCTTTCCGGATTTGAAGTGGATGAGAGGTTCCGGATGGACATATGGATCAATGACATGAAACTTCCACCAGCTACTAACGAAGTGGTTATCATCACAGCCCACCCTGCCAAAATGCTTGCTTACAGGGTCTGGGTTGATGAACATGAACTTGAGGAACTGAGGGCTGACGGATTGATCATAGCCACACCAACCGGTTCAACTGCTTATGCCATGAGTGCAGGTGGCCCCATCGTTGACCCAAAGGTAGATACAATAGTAGTTGTCCCCCTGGCACCGTTCAAGCTATCTTCCAGGCCGTGGGCCGTACCCGGCCAGAGTACTATTAAGGTGGAACTGCTGCTGCCTGACAAAGAAGCAGAAGTGGTGGTGGACGGGCAGTTCTCTAAGGTAATTTCTTCCAGTGATATAATCCGGATTAAAAAGGCAGCTACACCGGCCCGGTTCGTACGTATAAATACCGACGGTTTCTACGATAAAGTAAAAAGCAAATTACATTGAATAAAACATCTGGATTTAAGTCCTGGTATAACACAAGAAGGGGCAGGTAATAGCAATGATATTAGTGGTTTCAATCGGCGGGTCTGTGCTTACAAGCAATCTGGACCCTGAAAGGATCAGGAAATATGCCAGCAGTATACAAGCACTTGCAGAGGAACACACCACGTATATTGTCGTTGGCGGGGGCAGGATTGCCAGGGATTACATAACTGCTGCCAGGGACCTGGGTGCAAATGAAGTGGAATGCGACATTATCGGTATCGACATGACCCGCATTAATGCAAAACTACTCATTGCTGCACTTGACAGCACCGCCTATCCTGTCCCCCTCACCAGCTACCAGGATGCCAGGAATGCGGCACTTACCGGCAGGGTTGTGGTGATGGGAGGCCTGATACCAGGACAGACAACTGATGCGGTATCGGCTGTACTGGCCGAATATGTGGGGGCTGACCTGCTCATCAATGCCACTTCAGTGGACGGGGTATATACTGCCGATCCCAACCTTGACAGCAAAGCAGAAAAGATCTCCTCAATGACGCCTTCCCAGCTGGTTGATATTGTAATAAAGATAAACATGAGCGCAGGTTCCAACTCGCCCCTGGACCCGCTGGCAGCCAAGATCATCCAGCGGTGCGGGATCAAGACCTTTGTTATCGACGGCAGGGAGCCTGGGAACATCAATGAAGCTGCTGCCGGGCGCCATAACGGAACACTTATTTCCGTGAGCCCGGGCAGGTAACATGAGTCCCGGAATTGCGCCAGGTAAGATTGGTTTTTCCTGCAGGTCAGTTGTGGATGACCCGTTTGATTATGCCTTTGAACTTGAAGATATGGGTTTTTCAGGGTGGGAAATCGTCTGCGAGGGGAACCAGACCCTTCTTGGTGATAACCTGGAAAAAATATCAAACGTCATTGAGACCACAGATCTTACCCTTACGATCCACCTTCCTTTCTCAGACCTTAACCTTGCAAGCCTGAATGAGAACATATGGGACGAAACCATTCACCAGATGACGGAAATAATCGGGTTGTCGGCACCTTTCTCACGCCTGGCAGTGGTACATCCGGGACATCTTTCACCTTTGGGTATGCAGATGCCTGACCTTGCATGGGACCGCAACATCCAGGGTTTGCAGAGGTTATGCGATTTTGCAGCCGAATATGGTGTGACCATTGGTGTGGAGAATATGGTCAATATGGATTTTATCTTTGGCAGGCAGGCAGAGGAAATGCTGGGTATGATCGAGTCGGTTGACCGTGATAACCTGGGGCTGACCTTTGATGTGGGGCATGCTAATACTAATGCAAGGGTAGATGAATTCCTTGATAAATGTCTTGACAAGGTTGTACATGTGCACCTGCATGATAACCATGGTAAAAAAGACGAGCATCTGCCTGTCGGACAGGGGACTGTCGACTGGAAAAAAGTGTTCAATGCGCTTCAACATCTTGATGTAAGGTTCATACTTGAATCAAGATCCATAGAGGAAGGAAAGACAAGTCTTGGGTATATTACAGGTGATTGAACTGACACTGTATCATTTTCCAGTTATTTTCCAGACACGATTTACACGGATTGACGCTGATTTGATATTCATTTTCTGAACTGATTTACTGTACACGATTCGCGCACGTGTGGCAGATATCCAAGTACAGTTTTGTTACTATCCTTTACCCGCATCTGAGTACGGAGGATGTATCCCGGTCCCAACGGTTCAACTGTCAGTCCCCTCCCTCCACAGGCATTACCCTGCTTCGACGGTACTATGAACTGATTCGACTCCCAATCTTCCAAGATCATCAGTATTTCGGCGCTTATAACCTTCACTTCCGTTGCAGCCTGGTATCCCATACCCCCAGCTTCACATCAGTCTGTCGCAGTGTTTGAATGGGGTGGGCGCGCTGCTTCTTGCTCGCAGTGGGAGAGCGAAAGGGACGAGGGCGGCAGGACTAAGACATATCTGCCATAAGGGAGTTTTTAAAAAATCAAACCACCAGCTTCATCTAATTGGGAATTCTTTAAATATTATTGTGTACACAATAATTGTTATGACAATAAAATCTGAATTCATTAACAGAAAAGATGAACTGAAGTATCTTGAAGAGGAGTACAATAAACAGGACTTCAGGTTCATTTCAGTTGTCGGGCGGCGGCGGCTTGGGAAAACAAGGCTCATTCAGGAATTCATAACAAACAGGTCAAACTACAATTACTTCCTTGTGCCTGAGCTTAACGATATGGATACCCGGCTTGAGCTTTCAGGAAAATTCCATGAGAGCTTCGGACTGAGCTTCATCGGGACACCATCATGGAACGAAATATTCGAAAAGCTCTTCGTGCACTCTCAGAACAATCAGATGATAGTGATATTTGATGAATTCCAGAGGTTTTTTAATATCAACAAGGGCATTTATTCATTGTTGCAGGAATTCATAGACCGATATGCAAAAGATTCAAAAATGTTTCTGATAGTTTCAGGC
>Ga0255457_1041_pt1 | contig 25592 bp, 24 predicted proteins | sample ANMaggQBNCT02L10_FD_182650 | JGI IMG/M metagenome (GOLD analysis project Ga0255457, IMG submission 182650) | Sediment cell enrichment communities from methane seep in Santa Monica Basin, California, United Staets - ANME aggregate JGI... | ecosystem: Environmental > Aquatic > Marine > Cold seeps >...
AGTCCTTGAAAATCTTATCAAATACCAGAATGAATCCACTTACCTTTCAGGAATCGCAGAAGAGACCGGACTGTCCCATTCAAGTGTGGCAAGAGTGATCGACCCATTGCTAAAAGCCGACGTTGTTATTGAAAAACGCCTTGGTAAACAGATCCGTACATTCAGGTTGAACATGGATAACAAAACCACAAAACTGATACTGGATTTTCATACAAGACTCAATAAAGAATTTGAATGACTTATGGCTCATTCAATATAATAGTCTAAGTAATAGTCTAAGCCTGGATCCATCCGAAAGGACTCTCAAAAAGATATCTCAGCATAGATTCAGACTGGATATCTGTCCCCTCTGTACTGCCGAACAGGATTCTTGACAATGAAGGCTTATTCTTATAACTCACAGTCGGCTCACCTTCGATACCACCCAGTTCTGCAGCCACATCAATAGCATCATACAGGTTCCCGGTCTCATCCACCAGCCCCAGTTCCACAGCCCTGCTTCCCGTATATATCCTGCCGTCAGCCATGTCCTTCACTTCAGACCTGCTCAAGCCCCTTCCGCTGGCAATCTCATCAATGAATCGACCGTAAGACTCCAGAACCAACTCCTCTGAATATTGCTTTTCATCATCGGTCAGTCCTCTCCAGTTGGCACCCATATCCTTGAAATCTCCGCTCTTTGCCACGTAAAAGTCCACTCCCTCCTCATCATAATATTCAGAACGGTTCTCGAACACCATCCTAACTCCAATACTGCCTGTTATTGTATCCGGGTTGGCAATAATGTGGTCTGCTGGTGCAGAGATATAATAAGCTGCACTGGCTGCCACATCACCCATTGATACCACCACAGGCTTATGTTCCTGTGCTTTTTTTACCTCTGACACGATCTCCTGGGCCGCAGCAGGTGTACCACCCGGGCTATTGATGCGCAGCACTATGGCCTTAACATTCTTATCATCGGCAGCATCCTGGATGCTCCTGCTGATCTCCTCTGATGTGGCATACCCGAACCCACCTGGTAAATTGCCTGTTATCATTATACCCTGGACATATATTACAGCAACCTTATTGGAATCCATTGGTAAAGCACCGAAATCTCCGAAAATGACGAACAAGCTCCCGCCAATTATTATTATTAGTCCCACAATCACCAGCAGGTAGATCAAAACGCGCCCTGCTCTTGAACCCTTTTTCCCGGGTTTTGGAACGATAGCCTGTGTAGGACCTGCCGGTCCGGTATCAATTTGGCTGGTAAGCTCAGTACCCTCCATCTGTCCATTATCGACTGACATGCCTCCCTGGTCCGTGTTTTCATCTTGCTGGAACATAGTATTTCTGAAGGATATATTCTGCTGGGATATTATAAAATAGTAGGTATGACCGGGTGGCAGTCAATGATTAAAACCACTATGGTAAAACCACTATGGTAAAACCACTATGGTAAAACCACTATGGTAAAACCACTATAGTAAAACCACTATGGTAAAACCACTATGGTAAAACCACTATGGTAAAACCACTATGGTAAAACTACTATAGTAAAACCACTATGGTAAAACCACTATAGTAAAACCACTATAGTAAAACCACTATAGTAAAACTACTGTGGTCTTCCGGGTTCCACAGCGGATAAACCAACTCATTTCATATTTTCGATCTGGTAGTCCACTATCGCATGTTCCATATAGGAAGCATGGCCTATCTCGATCAATTTACTTGTGACAGCCAGCGGGTCCCCGTCCATAGTAATATCACCGTTGTCGATCAATATGGCCCTGTGTGCAACTTCAGTTACGAAATCCATATGATGGCTGATCAATATGATAGTTGTCCCGAACTTTTCACTGACAACTTTCAGGGAATTGGCTACTTCCCGCAAGGTAATAGGGTCCAGGTCGCCAAAAGGTTCATCCAGCAGCAGATAATCAGGATTTGTTATCATGGCCAGTGCCAGTGCCGCTCGTACATTCTCCCCACCGCTCATCTGGTATGGCTTGGAATCCAGGACTGATAGGGGAAGTTTCATTGCCTCAAATATCGGCACGGCATACTTCATGACCTCATCTAAAGGACTTCTCGGGAAGAGCACGCTGGTAATATCCAGTGAATACCCCATCCTTTCCAGTTCTTCCTGAGCACTTTCCCCTCCGACATCTGTTAACCTGTATATTGCATCCAGATGTTCATCAGGAATACTCAATTCTTTTGCTTTTTTCCTTGCATATTCTAATACATGCATACCCTTAACACCCAGCTTATAGGCCAGTTGGTGTTTAACAGGCGTATTCGGGTAGAGGGCGAATTCCTGGTACATGATGCTGGTTCGTCTGCGTAGTTCCATTCTATCAGGAGAGTAAATAGTGGTATCCACCCATTTATCATCAAGTAGGAAATTTGTCTCGCCCTCGTCAGGATATATAAGCCCGTCCATTGCATGCAGCAGCGTGGTCTTACCTGCACCACTTGGTCCGATAAGTGCAGTGATCTCGCCTTTTTTGAATTCCACATTCATATCCTCTATATCCAGTACTTCTCCCTGCCGTACCAGGAAATAACGCTGGCAAAGGTCCTCGACCCTTATTACAGTCTTGTCTTCTTTCAATTCAGGCAGTGGCACTTCAGGTTTCATACCTTTAAGGAAATCTTCAATAAGGTCATCCGGTTTTCCCTCTGCTACGATCTTGCCGTCTTCCAGCCATATCACCTTATCAGCAAGATAACTGTGTATCTCAGGTAAATGAGAGACGATTATGGTAATGATCCCGGTCTTCTCCTGGACCCTCTTGATCGTATCAAGGACCTCCTGTTTAGTAGCAGGACAGGTCATGGTAGCGGGTTCATCCAGCAGCAGCAACTTAGGATTGGCTGCGATCTGGCGTGCGATCAATAACCTCTGTTTCTCGCCTCCGCTAAGAACAGGTGAGTAATGTTCGGCCTTGTGCTCAAGACCCACTAGTTTGAGGAATTCCATGCTCTCGGCATACAGATCATCATAATCGGGATGTTCCTTTGATGGCAGTGCTTCCTGACCCACACGTAATGAATACAGGCGCCTGATAATGTTCTCTATGGCAGACCCGGGCCAGAGACCGAAATTCCTCTGTAAATGGATGGCAGTCATTCCCTTCATCGCCATCATATCTTCATACGGGGAATCAGGGGTAAGGGTAAGGTTATCCAGTTGTATTTCACCCTCGTTAAAGTGCTCTATACCTCTTAACACCATCATTAAGGTTGTCTTACCGCTACCGCTTCGACCCATTACTCCGACAATCTCGCCATCATTCACTTCGAAATTAATACCATCAAGTGCCCTAACTGTAGCATCTTCCAACTCGTAGTCTTTTACAAGGTTTTTAACTTTAAGCATCACAGACGTCCTCCAAAGGTTTTCATTAAGCCGCCTTTTATCTGAACTTTTTTTAGCAGGTAATAGTCATTATTAATGAGAGTTATTCTTCATGCTGTGGTTCCATATATTCATTACGGTAATAGCTTATGAAAATGTTTGTTTCGACCTATACACAAATTTTATGTCAGGGAAACAATAACTATAAAACCATATTGTGATAAACATGAAAGGGTGATAATTATGAAAAAACCAGCTTTCCTGATCTGTGTACTTCTTGTATCGGCAGTCATTATCTTCTCAGGGTGTGTATCTGAATACGAGGTTACTGAGCCTCCCAAAACCACACCTACACCGGAAGAGACCAGTACTACTACTGTTACCCCCACCCCTACACAAACAGTAGACCCTATCCAGCTTCTCAGTGGTCCCACATGGTCATGGAGCAGCAGGGGAAGGATCAAGGAAGTATCCATTTCAGATGATGGTAACTATGTGGGAGGTGTGTCCACCCAGAAGGCTATAATAAAAACGCCAGACAGGAACCTGCTGACAAATAATAGATGGCTCAATGCCCAGTTCATCTCCGTATCGAGTTCAGGGGAATATATAGCCATAGCTGATGATGATTTTGTTAAATTATATGATAACACCGGAGGAGAACTGCATTCCTATAATACAGGTGGTACTATTAACCACATAGGTGTGCTGGACAACGGTAATTTGATTCAGGGCGGTGAAAAGTCACCGCAGTTATCTGCCGTGGGTGTCAAGGGTAATGAAGTATGGAACTGGGAACCAGGTATATCCACTGCAAAGGTCCTGGTATTTGATTATTCGGCAGGCGGCCAGAACCTGCTGGTAGGCACCCAGGATGACAGGGTATACTACCTTAACAGTGAGGGTAAGTACATCTGGTTCAAGAACGTATTCGGTGAAGTTGAAGATGTAAAGATATCAGATGACGGAGAGAGACTATATGTCCTGACAGATGATAACACGATACATTCCTTTGACAAATATGCCAATAAGAACTGGGAAAAGGAAATTGATATTAACACTGTTGAGATCGAGATCAGCCCGGACGGGAATTATATCCTGACAAAACCCTACAATGCAGACGATAGTTTTTCGTTTAAGAACCAGGTATATCTGCTTGACCTAAACGGCAATGTGAAATGGATGAAACAGATGGGATCGGATGTAGGGGTTATCGGAATATCAGATGACTCGAAATATGTGGTTATCAGTGAGGGCAGGGACCTGAGAATGTATAACCTGAATGGTGATGAACGGGCAACATATCATCTTGATAGCAAATACGGGATGTTTTTCGTATGCCTCGACATGACCCCGGATGCCAGTAAAATGGCCCTTGGCACCACAAACTCACTGTTAGTATTCGGGTAATCCCGGATACTACTCTTTTTCTTTTATCAGCACTGCCCTGGCAGGCCCCCCGTCACCGTTAGCGATCTTTAGCGGCAGGCATACTAAAAAATAATCCCCTGCTTCCACATCTGGCATTTCTAGCCCTTCGATCACCACGATACCCGCATCCAGCAGGGTGTGATGGACCTCATATTCCTCATCCAAAGCGCCTATGGAAATAGCATCGGTACCAATAGTCCTGATCCCGATATCTACGAGGTACCTGGCACATGCCGCCGAAAGATATGCCCCACAGGAGGCGCTTCGGCCGCCTTTCAATAAGATAATTTCCCCTGCTTCAAGTGGACCGATATCATCAGCTTCTATGGGCCTGTTAATGGAAGATAAGTCCAGTACCCTTGCATTACCTACAAGCGTGTTCATAGGCAGCCTGTCAATTCCGGCCCTGTCACGTATGAGGTGCAGTGGCGGGTCCACATGGGTGCCGGTATGGGTTCCAAGAGTGATACGTGAAGTGTTGTAGGAGTCGCCTTCATCAAGCCCTGATACTTTTGTGATCTGGGGCCCGGCATCTCCGGGGTACATCTCCATATCCGCCTGGATGGTCCTGGAGATGTCGATCACTTTCATACCATCAGCTCAAAACCTACTGTGGGCTGCTGCAGTTGGAAATTTGTAAGGACATCGGGGTGTATCTCACCAAGTGTACCGATCTCGTTCCCATCAACAATGAGCGCTGCACGCCTGCCTTTTAAAAATGCAGGATCGTCGGTCCCGGTAATTGTATATTCTAATCCTCTCTCACGCATAACAGCATCGACCACACCCCTGATCTCAGTAAAATTAGATGCGGGATGGATACTTACTGCTGCCAGGTGTTGTGTGGTAATACCATCCACTACCACATCCCCAACCTCGAAGATACGCTGGGGCAGTTCACGGTGCTGGTTCAATGACAGTATTTCCATCAGGTTCGGCAGGATGGTGGTCCTGAGCATGGTCTGGTCCTCGCTGATAGGATGCTTGAGAGGGGTGGCCTTATGGTTTGGACTGCGCAGCATGTTATTGTAATGTACCTTTTCGCTTGTCAGGGTGAAAGGCATTACCTGGTTATATCCTAACCCCGGCATTATCTGGAGTATTTCATTGCGTCTTATGGATATAGGGTGCTGCTTCCCCACTGTTACGGTCTTTGGGATAACAAGAGGTATGTTATCATACCCATATCCGATTGAAATATCCTCCAGGATATCCCAGGTATGCAGGATATCTGCCCTGTATGCAGGGGAACTTACGTCTATGAACCCTTCTTTGTTTATAGATGCCCCGAACCTCATGCGCTCAAGTTGCTCTGCGATCTGTTGGGGTGTTAGGTCAATACCTATTAGTGATCTTACTTCATCTGCTCCAAGATTCCAGTGTTCAGGTGTCAGGTCAGGCGTGATGATCTTATTTTTGATACCATTCTCAATATTTGTCTCAATACTGTCTTTAATACTATTGTCGATACTATTCTCAATAGTCACCGTCCCGATGTTACCGCCCCGCTCGGCCAGGGAAGTTACCACGATATTAAGTGCTGTATATACTTTCCGGTCCAGACCGGTCACATCAATGAACAGGTCGCGGGTTCCATGGCTGACCCTGGTAAGCTGTCCGTTGATAATAGGCGGAAATGAAAGTACCTGGTCTTTGGCATCAAGTATCAGGGGGTATTTATCGAACCCTTCCATGAGATGGGCGTATTTCACTCCCTTAGGATGGCGTTCAAGTATCTCCTGCATGGTCATGGATTCTTCAAAATCCAGGGGCACAAAACTGAAATCCGGATTTGCAGCCACATACCTGAATGGTGGTTCGATATCGCTCATATCGTGTATGCCGATTGACACTTTCTTGCGGTCCCTGCCCAGGCCCCAGTGCAGGTCCTCCTGAAGTGCCATTAAGCTCTCAATGCTGTAATCATTGAACTCAAGTCCCTTCACCACTGCACAGGCTAGGTAAGGGCGGATATTCTTGATCCCATCGTCCAGGGTGATCCTTATACCAGAATCTTTTACATTATATTCAGGCAGACCGGTATGTATATCAAGAAAACCCCTCATTGCCCTGGCAACACCTTCGGGACTGTACAGGTCAGGTCTGTCAGGGAAGAATTCAATATCTATATGGTCATCTTCGATACGTTCGATATCTGCACCGATCATGGGAACCCGGTCGATAAAGGTGTTTTTGTCCGTCCCAATAAGTGTTTCAATATCTTCGTAGTACAACGTGATTACTGGCATTGTGATGACTCCTGTTACAATTATGCTGCTGAAATATATTACTTAGGTATATGGGTATTAAATAAATGCTGGAATATCTGGATTTTAGAACAATGCTGGCATGGTTCTGGAGACTTTTTATTATTTTCTGGGATGATTCGGAAAACCGCAGAGAGCGCTGAGTAAAATAACGACCCTCTGGGGAACTCTGCGTCCTCTGCGGTTAATCTTTTTTTGCAATGATCCATTTATCCAGAATAAATTAAAAAGTCACGGTTCCGGCTAAATAACTTATTTTATACACCTATTTTGACACCCATTTTTACATCTATTTTATACTCAGTTCGCTCCTTAGTTCACCAAGGGAAGCATTGCGTTCTGCAAAAGCATTATGTGTGTGGATACTTTCTTCATTGATCTGTTTAATGGTTATGACCGCTTCATCCGGCAGGTCAGTGAACTCATGTACGATCTTTTTAGCCATTGTCCTGACACAGTCCTCCACGAACTTTGGGTTCTTATGGGCTGTTTCCACAAGCATTGCCTCATCATTGCGTTTGAGTAGTTCGTATATATTGGAACTCATTGATTCTTCTATGATCCGGATGATCTTATCAATAGAGACCTTGTGACCGCTGGAAACCTCAATGGATATTATGCCTCTCCCTCTCTGGTTATGTGTTGCCATGGGGATATTGCTAAAGAATTCATAGATTGTCTTGCTGTCCACATTCAATCTCTTCAATTCTTTTTCTGCCTTTTCCCGTATAATTTCCTGGGCACATGGACAGGCCGTAATACCAATGACCTCGGCACCGACCATCTTTTTTACAGAGATTTTGTTGTCACTTTTACGTAATGCCGTAGCCTCTGCAAAAATCTCCACCACTTGCTGGCACTTCACTTTATTAATTGGCGTGGTACGCTTGATTATGTACTCGCTCTGCATTATTACCTCTGCCCTGGTGGCGTATTCATGCCTGGCAAGTAGTCTCCTGGTAACCTCTCCGCAGAGTTCTTCAATTTCGCATACCGGTGAAGTGAGCGCTTCCTCAAGTACCTCATCAATGGCTTCGAAATTCCGTGACAGATTTGCACCTTTACGATCTGAAGGAAGGTCTACGAAAATATCAAATTTTGATATCAATATTATAGGCCGCTTCTCTGCCCTGGAAACCTCAACCAATTTCTTAACGTCAGTTACTCCAACTCTTGATAGTGTTATTGGAATATCTGGTCTGTTTGCCTGTACATCAGGTAAATGTATTACTGGTAAATCCATCTGGCTATCTCCAACTATTTACAGAAATGAGTTGAATTGTTTTTCAGGTTTACAACTACATTTCTATGAGATAATATTAACGATTCAATTCGGGACATACCTGTACAAAGTAATACTTTATATACAAATATAAAATATTAATTAGTATGTTAAGTCTTATTTCCACTGCTTTTGAATTCGTGCCTATTGCTATTTTTTCGGCAATATTCTTCTTTATGGCACTATTCATCAAATACACCAACAGGTTAACCATTCGCTCTGTAGGTTCTGATATCTGCCTTGGTGCCCTGTTCATCCAGATAACCCTGCTGGCTATGCCTGTATGGATGTCAGGGGAAGTGTCCATAAATATTGCCGCTCATATGGCTGTCACAATCATAGCCCTGTTATTATGGATCATCAGTGTCTGGCTGTTACAACGCAGGAAACCGTCACGGACCCGCTCGGCCAACATATACCAGAAGTTCATCGATTACCTGAAAAAACAGAGCAATATCAGGGAATCATTATCCTACGTACTTGGTGCGTTCACTATTACAGCCAGCCTGATGATGGTACTGGACTTTATCAGTCTAAAACCTGCTACCTGGAATTTGCAGGCTGTCCGGATAGTTCTGTTGGTGCCCGGTTCCGTGATAATTGGTATGGCAGGATACTATGTCTACCGGTATTTACAGAAAGAACAGCTCAACCAGACATTTGAGAGATTTTACAAGGAGATCACAAGGGATAACATATTGATAACTGTCCAGTCCACAGGCACCCGGAAGTATGACCGTGACCCCACCCAGCCCATAGTGGACATTATCAGGGGTTCCATCATGAAGGGGGTGCTGGGTCCATCGATATTCGGCCTGGAAATACTAAAAAACAGTTGTATAGAATTACTGACCACTTCCGGAATGAGGCGTAAGAGCCTGGATAAGGTCACTTCACATTTTATTTCCCAAATTGATGAGATCGGTAAACTTTCACTTAAAATGGATGAAGACGAATCCGCAGCCGGGTCCATCAGGATCATAGGTGAGATAGGGGAGTGTGCCATATCCAGGGGTATTGAGGTTCCGGTAGAGGATATCCTGCGAAGGCTTTTCGAATATTATGATGTCCTGCAGTTAAGGGGATATGAGATTATGAAAATGACAATAATCGATGCCATCAGCCGGATTGGTTCCGCGGCTGCGGCCCATGGTATTGGATCCATCCCGCCAAGGTCCGGTGATATGCTGGGGACCATTGGAGCCTCTGCTGTAAGGGATAAGGACAGGGGTGCGATAAAGGAAATAAGTACGGCTTTATATGATATCGGAAAGGAATCAGCCTCCAATTCACTGGAAAGTTCTGTTAAGCAAACTGCCCTGAAGCTGCGTGATATAGGTGTATCTGCCGTGCAAAATGACATGGCACAAGAGGCAAACCAGATAGTATCCTACCTGGAGGTCCAGGGTACGATCGCAGCATCCAATAAGCTGGAACTGGGGACCGAGCAGGCTATCTGGTCGATTAAGGATATTGGAGTGGCCTATGGGTACCAGCATATGGAAACCGGCATCAATGCGGCCGTGGGCGCCCTGGGAAACATTGGCATGGAATCATCGTCAAGAAAACTGGATGACGCTGTGGACCAGGCTCTCTGGTCACTAAAAGAAGTTAGCAGATATGCTATCGCTGATGGTCTTGATTCTTCCATAAAACAGTCGGCCCGGTCCTTTGCCAGGCTGGCTATACCGGAGGAAGACAAAGTTACAGCCACTGTAAAGGACATCAGGAAGTATTTCGATGCAGATGAGGCAAAGCGGTTCAGCAAGTTCGAGCAGGAATATATATCGGCACTAAAGGCGGCAGGGACCCACTGATGAAGGATAAAGTATATGTTATCGACACCTCGGGTTTCATAGCCCAGGTGGAGTTCAGGGATGGGGCCACTGTTACAGTACCTGGAGTGGTTGATGAGATCATGGATAGTACATCAAGGCTGAGGTTCGACCTGCTAAAAGATGCAGGGCTAAGAGTTGAGCTTCCGGATGGAGCCTGCCGGGAAAAAGTGAGATCAGCGGCAATTACCACGGGAGATGCAAGTGTCTTGTCAGTGACTGATGTGGATATCCTTGCAAAGGCCCTGGAGATGAAAAGTGGGTATGGGGTGATCCTGGTCACTGATGATTATGCTATACAGAATGTGGCTGCCAACCTTGGAATTGAATATATGACCGCTGCCACGTCAGGGATCAGGAAGAAGGTTGTGTGGGAATTAAAGTGTACAGGATGCGGTAATGTAGTGGAATCTGGCAAAGCGATGAAATCAGGTAAAGCAGTAGTATCTGGTAAAGCGATGAAATTAGGTAAAGCGATGGTATCTGGTAATGTGGTCGAATCAGCTATTGAATGTCCCATCTGCGGTTCAGGGGTCAGGCGGCGGCGGGTCAAACGTTGACGTTTGGGATTAATTTTATATTGTTACAGACTGAATAAAATGAAGGTATTGTTATGAAGAATATTAGAGACTTGATCCAGAAAGCTTTAGAACTTAAGCAGAGCGGACTGGCAGAGGGACAGATTGCAGATGAACTTAATGTTTCCAGGGAGACTGCCACCTGGCTGCTGGCACATTCACCGAAAGGGGATGTCACCCAGGCACCCAAGGATATTTATGTGAACTGGAGCAGCATAGGCCGTAGTTCCAGGCGATTGGGATTAATGTCCAGTGCCCTGTCCAATTTGGTATTTGAATGTCTTGAGAGTTCAGGTGATAACATTGAGGTTGTGGTGGGCGTGGCCTTGAGCGGAGTACCCATAGCCAGCCTGATAGCCGAAGATCTGGATGCCGAGCTCTCTGTGTTCCAGTCAAGCAAGCATTCATCCGGTGGTTCAGGCGGTATGCTGTCCCAGAACTTCTCCACGGTTTCCGGAAAGAAGTGCATTATTGTGGATGATGTTATCACTACCGGCAGTACCATTAAAGAAGTAATTTCAATCCTTAAAAGCAATAAGGCCATCCCCACTGCCATCGGTGTACTGATAGACAAGAAAGGATTTGATTCTATAGAAGGTGTACCTGTTTGTTCACTGCTCAGGGTATCAAGGGTAGATAAGATCGAATAGGCGGTTAAGGGAGAGTTAGGGCATTATTCTTTTTTTGTTTACCTATCTTCTATCCTTGAATTCCTCTCCGTCATTCCCTGAACGTCTAACCAGCATCCTATTAACGCCTCTTCGCCATTTCGTGTGGGTAGGGTAAACTCCCCCTGTCACCCGTACACAGTTACATCCGGTACAGTCTCTTTGATCCGCGCCAGTGCATCGGCTGGCACATCGATCAGTACGCGCTCTTCCTTGAGTTTCGATCTGAGTATTTTCAACACCTGCTCACCTGGTGTTACATAGACAATCGTTTTCTCATCGTCGAGGTGCATTTCTCCAACTATCAATATGCCGTGTGGGGTTTTGGAGATTATCTTCACATTCCATGTTTTAGTGCTGTTGTCGTAATACACATCGCCGGCAGATACCTGATTTCCCATATTTTCTATAAGGTACTCCTGAGCAGTTTCATACATTTCCCTGGACTTCATTGTTTCACCTTCTGGAGTTTGATTACCCAGCATTTTAAAGCTGACCATGCCTGCATAAATCTCTCAATACTACATTTTACATCTTGACCATCTGGAATATCGGGATCATGATAGATGATATTGTTGTTATCGAATCCTGTGATCACTACAAAATGACCGAAACCCTGTATTCCTCCGTATAGTATTCCAGGATCAAGCAGTACAATGACTGGATTGCCATTTTCTAGTATATATTTTAAATCATCTATATCTTCATGTTTTAATGCATCTGCATCGAATCCAAAAACCTTTGAACCTTTTACCAGTTGCAACGGAGTGGTGCCAAGTTCGGTTGTTCCGCATGCCTTTGCTACATCTTCTTCTGGTGCCGAAGTGCCAAGGTTTTTTAGCAGCATTCTAAGGCACGCCGGACCGCAGGTATACCATTCCTGTTGTTTGTAGTATGGTACTTCTGGTACAATCATTATCCAATTTTCGTTTTATTGTCAGATATAATTTCCGACTGACACTTCACATGAACGTATCCAAATCTTTACAACCAAAAATGGCAATCTAATTTCCATAAAAACTAACTCACACAAATCAGAGAAGAGGTATCCACTTCAAAAAGCATGGTATATTGACCGGATTTACAGGATTTACAGGATATTGACGTTGTGGTATATCCTGTCGATCCTGTCAATCCTGTCTAATAATTGTTAAATTACCCTTAGATTTGAAGTGGATACAGTAATATAGATAAATCTCAGTTTAAATCACGAAAAACGATTAAATAAAGGTTTATAAACTATTTAATAGCTGGATGAAACTTTAAAAATATAATACTTGAAAGTATCTTTATATTTGCCACAACCAGAAGTAGGTTCAATGAAGTAAAAGAACTTCAGTTAATAACCACAAAGGAAAGAAAATATAATGAATAAAAAAAAGAACACACTAATGATCGCGGGGTTTGCAAAGGCTACGGTCATAATGTTACTCCTGGGGTTGTTTGCTCCAACACTTGCTTATGCCGAGACATCCCAAGAGCAATACAAGAATGTTCAAGAAGAATATCAAACATCCCAGGAACGGGTCAGGGACGCCCAGCAGTCCTATCAGGACTCAATGGAGAAATTCCTTGATGCCAGGGCACATCTGGAAGATTCAAGGACCAGCGGGACTATCTTTGATCTTAAAAATGCCACCAGGAACTTTTTGTTCCGTACCATTGACTACACCATCATACGTCTGGAGGTACTGGAAGACAGTGCAATAAGGGCTGAAGACAGCGGATTTGCGCCATTTATAGCCTCTGATAATATAGGGGATTACATAAACCAGCTTAAAGACCTGGAAGGCGATGTTGAAGCCGCCGAGACCAGGGAAGAGTTCCAGGCAGTTATCAGTGAAATCAGGGATATATGGCAGCATGCCAATCTGGAATCCAGGTATTTTACTTTTGGTACAGCAAATAATAGGGTAGATTCATTCCTGGAACGTGGTGAATCCATTTCAGACCGCATTGAAGCCGAGATTGAAAGGTTAGCAGATGCAGGCGTAGACACTGAAAAAATGGAGCAACTCCAGTATGAATATAACGATGCACTACAAGATGCAAAGAACAGTCACAATAAAGCAACACAGCCCTTTGATGAGCACAATGGGTTTGATGATGACGGGGTTCTTGAAAATGCTGAAGATGCAAGTGAGTTCCTGGATGAAGCCGGCGGTCTTATGGGAGAAACACAACAGCAGCTCAGGGACGGCCATTCAGTATTACGTGAGATATTTGCCGAACTCAAAGAGCACAGGCCCGGCTCTGCAGACCTGAGCGGTACAGGTAAATTGATCGCAACAGGAAATGGTAAGGCCACAATGTCAGGTGATATGGAGGCAAAGATCAGTGCCAGGGGAGGGATGCTGACGATCACTGACTATGACGGCAATGCTGAAGTAGATGTTACAGGATACGGGACCAAGGAAGATATTGGTGATGGCGTTGTCAGGTACAGCGGGTTTGATGGAACTGCCGGTATTAGCGGCAGCAGTGTTACTGTTGTGGTACTTGGTGATGACATTGAGCTTACTGCAGAGGGGACCGGCAGTGTAATACTCAGAGGATATGGCACATATGACGTAGAAAAGGACGGTCGCCATATATCAAGTAATGATTGGGCGCCGCCACAGGCAGGGGATAATGACCAGGGTCATGCAGAGGATATGGACCAGGGTCATGCAGGGGATATGGACCAAAATCATGCAGGGGATATGGACCAGGGCCATGCAGGGGATATGGACCAGGATCATGCAGAGGATATGGACCAGGGTCATGCAGAGGATATGAACCAGGATCATGCAGGGGATATGAACCAGGATCAAACAATGTTCCAGAATCAAACACCTGATGAGAACTCTGCTGTGGATACAGGAGGCAGCTAACATGAGGATAAGAAACTTTGCCATACTTTCCATCTTGTTAGTGGGTCTGGCTGTTTCGGGATGTACAGGTCCATCAGAAGAAGTACCTGCAAGTCCGCCCGCATCCCCAACAAGCACAGCAACCCCTGCACCAGCTCCGTCAGGGGATGTCATGGACAGCGAGATATCGACAATCGAGCTGGATATGACTGAACTGGATGCCTTGCTGGCAGATATGGAAGGAATGCAGGATATGAATTTTACTGAACTGGAAGGGCTTGATTTTTAACGCCCTTCTCCTTTTACTTTTTTAATGCACCCATTGGCAGGAATACCATTACCATCAGCAGGATGCCATTTACAACAAACACTCCGCTATAACCCTGGGTAGACCCACTATATCCCAGAGCTGACAGCACCAGCCCGCTAATGAGTGGAACCAGTGCAAGCCCGGCATAGGTACAGGTATTGAAAATCCCCATGGCCAGTCCTTTTTCGACCTTCAGGTATGCTACACCGGTTACCAGTCCCACCAGCCCCAGTCCGGAACCGGCACCCATCAGAGTCAGGCCAATGGGATGGAACACCGCTGCCAGTGCACCCGCACCGGTAATGACCATACCTGCCCTGACAAGAATATCCCTTTGCACCTGCAGCCTGCCTGCTAACAGGGACGTGACCATTGCACCTAAATAAATGCTGGCCAGATATGCGCCCAGTGCGCCTTTTTGCAGTGAACCAAGACTGAAGTCAGGATACAGGGCTATCAATACACCGCTGCTGCCGAATAAGATAAATGATAGCAGCCATATCTGTGAATACTCAGGATGGATGAGCATTTTCCTTGACCTGAGCATCACGACCGCCACCTCACTTTTCTTAGATACTGTTTCACCGTAGCCGTTATTGATCAGTACCATAAGGGATATCATGAACGTGGGGATCAGCAGCCCCTCGAACAATATCAGGCCGTTTTTTATCCCTGTGGATACCAGTATCCCGGTCAGCCCCATACCTGCGGCCAGCCCCAGATTCAGCAGGGAATTGAACTCACCGATATACTGTCCGGATTGCTTGAAATTTGATAACATTGCAAAGGCGGCAGGGAAGAACGCTCCGCATCCCATACCTTCCACGAACCTGGCTATGACTATCACCCATACATTATCAGATGCTATAATAGCAGCACCTGATATTAATGTCAATATGAGTCCGATGATGATTAATAACCTGTTACCGTAGGCATCAGCCAGTACACCAAAAGGTATCATGGTCAGCAGTGCACCTATGAAATATGATGAGAATATCAGGCTGGAAGCGGCTCCGTTTGCCAGCAGCGTGCTGTCTGATAGTTCCGGAAGGATGGGGATGGCAGCATCCGAGAGTCCCATTATCATAAAGACCGAGGTATACAGCATTATGCGGTCAAGCAGCTGAGCGTATGGTTTTTCTTTTACTTTTTCTTTATTTTTCATTTTTCACTCTCAGAATAAATCTTCAATTGTTTTAAAATCTACCAGGGCAGTGGAATCAAGTGTGAGGGGTGTAACTGAAATGTGTCCGCATTTCATAACAGCATGCACGTCCGTTCCCTCCTCTGCATCATGTATCAGGTCGCCGTCAATCCAGTAGTACGGCCTGCCCCTTGGGTCATGTCGTTCCTGGACCGATGTCCTGAATATCTTTCTGGCCAGGCGTGTGACCTGGATGTCAGTGTCAGGGGTTGCATGCCTGGGTATGTTAATGTTCAGCATGTCCACACCAGATGGAAGACCGTTTTGCAGCATCTTTTTAGCGATATTGTTTACAATCTTCTTGCCTACCTTAAAATCATATTCATAGGAGCGCAGGTCATCGAACTTATCACCTTCATCCAGTACCTGTATAGAAGCAGCGATGGCAGGTATGCCGTAACTGGCAGCCTCCAGGGCCGCGCCTATTGTGCCTGATGTGGTCACGGTATCGGTACTGATGTTCTCACCGATATTGAAACCTGAAACTACAAGGTCTGGCATTTGTTTCATTATTGAGAATATTCCAAGTATCACGGCATCGGTGGGTGTCCCGCCAACAGCGAAAGCCTTCATCCCGTCCACACCTGCTTTGTTTATCCTTAAAGGCTCGAAGATGGAAATGCTGCGACCCACACCGCTTTTTTGCATGGAAGGTGCCACAACGGTAACTGCCCCTAAGTCCCGGACTGACTGGTAGGATGCCTTGATCCCGGCAGCATAGACGCCGTCGTCATTGGTTACAAGTATCTGCTTGGTCATGTTATTCTAGCGTATTGATAACATTAATGTTGATTAAACTATTCGTTAACTATTGACCTGATAAGAAGTCCAGGTGCTTTCAAATGGTTGACCAAAAAAGGGGAATAGCAAATTTTTATGGAAAATTGGGCACTAATGACCCATTATATGCAAAACTGGGTGAAAGTGGTGCTTACCCTAAATACCCATATATGTTTAACCTATATATGTAAAAAGTACAATTTTATAACACTATTCCGGAGTTAAAGTACACATAAGAAATTTTATCATTATTGAAAATCCAGTGGTATCACATATGACCTGTAAAAAATCAAAACAACTATTCAGTAAAGCAAAGGACCTGATGCCAGGTGGGGTAAGCAGTCCGGTCAGGGCGATAAGCCCCTACCCGTTCTACACCAAAAGTGCCAGCGGTTCAAAGATAACAGATGTTGATGGAAACACCTACATCGACTACTGCATGGGCTACGGCCCCCTCCTGCTGGGACACAACCACCTCGCTATCAAAGAAGCAATAACAAAACAACTTGATAACGGCTGGCTGTACGGCACACCCACCGAACTCGAAGTGGAACTGGCACAGCGCATCTGCAATAATGTTATCAGTGTCAACATGGTCAGGTTCGTCTCAACAGGCACCGAGGCCACCATGGGAGCCATACGTGCGGCCAGGGGTTATACAGGCAAGGACAAGATCATCAAAATAGAGGGCGGATTCCACGGTGCACATGATGCGGTCCTGGTAAAAGCAGGGAGCGGTGCCACCACACTGGGAGCACCTGATTCACAGGGAATCCCAAGGGAGTTCACGAAACAAACCCTGCAGGTGCCCTATAACGATATTGACGCCATGCTTAGCGCAATACAAAGCTATGAGGGTGAAGTTGCTGCAGTCATCATGGAACCTGTCATGGGCAATATAGGCCCTATACTTCCGATGGAAGGATACTTAGAAGAGGTCAGGGCAGTTACTAAGGAAAATGATATCGTGCTGATATTCGATGAAGTTATCACAGGGTTTCGGCTTGCCATGGGTGGTGCACAGGAATATTACGATGTCATTCCTGATATGACCACAATGGGTAAAGTACTGGGCGGTGGTTTGAATATCGGTGTCATTGGCGGTAAAAAAGAGATCATGGAGAACATCTCTCCTGCTGGCAAGGTGTACCAGGCAGGCACCTTCAACGGACATCCGCTTTCAATGGCTAGTGCCCTTGCCACACTGGATGTGCTTGAAAAAGAGAAGGTCCATGAAAAGGTGAACCTGGCAGGTGACGGCCTGCGGGCAATGCTTCGGGATTCCATAAACGACCTGGGTCTGGATTATTATGTAAGCGGTGTGGGTTCCATGTTCAAGATGTTCTTTGGTGATATCCCTGCCAATTACCAGGAAGCTTTGAAATGCGATAAGGAAGGGTACTTTGAATTCTTCCACAGGATGTTAAAGAGCGGGGTATTCCTGCCGCCTTCACAGTACGAGACCAATTTCCTCTCAACAGCGCACACTGACGATGATATTGCTGCCACGGTCGAGGCATATGAAAAGAACCTGAGGCCGTAATTGATGATAATCGGTACACGGGGCAGTGCCCTGGCGCTGGCACAGGCTGACCAGGTGGCTGCCATGTTAAAGCAGCATGGATTTGACACAGAGCGCAAGATCATAAAGACCAGCGGTGATTCGTTCACTGACCGCCCCCTGCACCAGGTGCCTGGCGTGGGTGCTTTTGTGCGTGAACTTGATGACAGGATGCTGGACGGCGAGATAGATATCGCGGTCCACAGCATGAAGGATATCCCAACCGAGCGTCCTGATGAACTGGCTATTGCTGCTGTATTGAAAAGGGATTCACCTCTTGATGTACTGTTGACCAGGGATGGCTCCACGCTTGATGAAATGCCGAAAGGGGCCACGATCGGCACCACAAGTATGCGCAGGCAGGCCCAGCTTTTACGATACAGGCCGGATCTGGTCATCAAGGACCTGCGTGGTAATATCGATACTCGCCGCCGCAAAGTCGCAGAAGGACAGTACGACGGCATACTGCTGGCTGAGGCAGGACTGCAGCGTATGGGCTGGGAACTGGACGTGCACCGGCTGGACCCTGACCATTTCTGTCCGTCTGCCAACCAGGGGACTATTGTGGTTGTGACGCCTGAGGGTACCGAGGCTCACAGGGCTGTAGCGCTCCTTGACCACCCGCAGAGTAATCTTGAAACGAAACTTGAGCGTATAGTCATCAGCATTCTGGGCGGGGGATGTCTTGTCCCCATCGCTGCTTTTGCTACTACTGAGGGTAACGGGGTGCGGATACGTGCCGAAGTGCTGTCGCTGGATGGTGACAGGTATGCTAAGGTGGATGAGGTCGTGCCTCTTGATAACTGTGAAGTGGAGGCCAGGCAGCTGGGCCATTTGCTTGTTGACAGGGGTGGACGGGAACTGGTAGAGGAAGCTGTGGAAAAGTTGTCAGGGATTTAATCCTGTAGAAGCTGTCTAACAATTGCAGTGAGTAATAAAATGGCACAAGATACTCCTTTACCGTTTCAAAGCCAGCCATCAACAATGCTTCAATTATCATTCTCAACCTTCACTAAACAACGACATTTCAATTATTTTTGAAACAACATATACTTAAACATTAGGATTTTAAAGAGTTTGAAATCATGGAAGGAACAGAGATACCAGATTCAATCAGGTGTGAATTCGTAGAAAAGGGTGGAATAGATGGAATTGTTGAATTACTTCCTGATGATCAAAGAATAGGATATGTCAACTCGATCGCCCGTGCGATATCAGATCCTGTACGGCTTAGGGTGTTATTTGCACTTTGTATACAGCCGATGTGCGTCTGCCTGATGGTCGCGATGACAGAGTATACATACTCGAAGATGTCATATCATCTTTCTATACTCAGGGATAGCGGTTTGATATGCTCAAAGCAGGAGGGAAATTACCTGATATATTACCCGACAGATCTTGGTAAAAAAGTTGTGGAATGCATTGGAAAAGAGTTGTGACTGTTGCCACCTCAAAACCCTTCGATTTGCATCTGTTCACTTCCCATCACCACATCGTCCAGCACTTCCCTGTCGTAACCGAAGGGGCGCAGCAGGCTCTCAGCAGCCCGTAGCGTTATGTCATAGTACTTTTGCCTGTTATACAACGTGCCAGACTCTATCAGTTCTGCCACCTTCACCCTGTTATGGAAATTCCTTGACCTGTGGTCGGTGTGTATGTATTGCACAGCCTGGCCTGGCTGCACGTCCACACCTTCTTCCCTTAACTGGTACAGGGCCGCGGCCTGGCTCCCTTTTTGCCTGTAATCCTCAAGCTTGTGCCTGGTGTGGGTGGTGAACACCAGCTCTTCGGGATCGGCCCTGCCGCTTAATATCTCATCAGCATAGCGTCGCACTACATCCAGCACAGAGGGCAGGTTATTGTATAATTCATCCACGGTGCTGGCACATTTCATCTGATCTAACATATCATGCTGCAGCTTTCTGATGAACCGGGGCGTATCGCGGCGTCTCAGTTCAATCCCCCTTACCTTCATTTTTCCATCCGTCATCAGGCCGAAGTACCTGTTCATGGCCCCGGCCCGGTTGTGGCGGTTGGACGGGAACACAATCCAGTGGTAGTGTCCTTTGAGTTCCAGGGGGATTCCCACGGTCTGGCTCACAAGGTCGCATAGTTCCCCTGGGTCACCGCTGCCCCTGACCCACAGGCTGTCCACTATGCCGTGCAGGATGTCGAAATCCAGGCCCTGGGCAATCTCCATGGTCTGGAGTAATATCTCCCTGGCATAGGCGGTGATGGATTCGTGGCACTCTATCCGCCCGAACCTGGCCTTATTGAATCCCATATACCCGAAACTGGTGACCAGCAGCCATTTCAGTACGTTCTGCATCATCCGGTGTTGCTCGCTGCCGCCATCTGCCATTTTCTTATAGGTCATGCGCCGTTTGATCAGTGGCCCGATGACCCTTGGTATCAGGCCCACACGCTGCTGGCAGATATTATATTCGATAAAGGGCACCCTCACAGGTGAGTCCGGGCAGCACTCGCACAACACGGTTTCGGGGGAGATGTTCTTTGTGACCATGATGTGGGGGAACAGGCTGGTAAAGTCCACTTCGGCTGCATTTTCGTATATGCCTACCCTGGGTTCCAGTATCAGTGCACCCCGGTCAGAGCGCAGCAGTTCTTCTGCTGTCTTGAAATTTTCGGACAGGTTGCGCCTCCAGGGAACCAGCACACCGTCCTTTAGTGCCTGGTTCACCTGCAGGGCCGTGACCGCGCTGCCAGGACTGAGCCTGGATAGCTGCTGCAGGGGTATGCCTGTGATCCTGCCCAGGTCGATGAGGCCGCGCATCCCGCCCTCCTTAACGATAAAGGTCTGGGTGTCGATATGCAGCCTGCCCCTCAATTGGTAGCCGCCTGGTTTGTAGATGATCCGGCCGTAGCTGAAATATGAGCGCCCCTTGTTCTGTGGGGGCGGCTCGTCCTTTTCCCTGCCCAGCTGGAGTGATGCTCCTGTTTTTGCTGCCCTGTGGTACAGGTAGGGAAGCTGGAAACTGTCGCCGCCATGTATCAGTATCACGTCAGGGTCCAGCCTCTTGAGCGTGGAGGAAAGATCTTCGATCATATCGGCTTCGGGCATGTCTTCGAAGATGTGGTCACCCAGCCGGATATCACGCAGGGGGTCGCTAAAGCAGGGGTTGCGGCCTGATTGCGGTGTGATGTCCAGTTCTAATGTGGTTAGTTCGGGAAGGGAGTAGTCAGTGGTCTGCTGGTTGTCATCAAGGTGCAGTTGTGGGTCCAGTTGTGCCATGGGAAACAGGCCGTTCTCAAGGAGGAACTGCCTGGTCGGGGGCAGGTCCACGTTGTATGCCCGCCAACCCCGCTGCTCCAGCATGTCTGCCAGATTGAAAACTTTGTCCCAGTCATCCAGGGATATGGCAAGCACATCTTGTGGCTCCTGACCCAGGGATGTTATCTTCTGCTCGACCCTGACCTGCCGCACATGGGGCAGGGTGGATATCAGATGCCTGTTGTGGACTGGACATTCCAGGTATATGCGGGGATAGTATCCCACCCTGTGAGGTGTGCATTTGCTGCCTTGTTTGATCCACAGGATGATGTGCCCGTCCCTGTAATCGATATCAAGGAGATGGGGCATCGCTGTCCTCCTTCAGGTCGTCTATTTGTTTTTGCTGTTCTATGAGGATGGACAGCACTATGGTATCCATGGGGTCAACAGCCGCCGCTACAGTGGATGCGGAGGCATGTTCCCGTGCCATGTCCATGATACGATCAAAGACCTGCTGGTCGCGCCGGCGCAGTGCCCTTTTAAAATCGCCAAGCTCCATGATGATACTATCAAGCAGCATCCTGAAACTGGGTACTGTCCTGCCCATTTACACCACCGCCGTGTATGCGCTGAGCTGCATCTGGCCAGGGGGGATGGGCATGAATTCCATCACGTCGTTCTCATCCAGTATCCTGAGCAGTTTGCGGTGCTGTACTACCCTGATGACCCTGCCGGCACACTCTTCCACCAGCCCGGCACCCCACCAGGTCCCGCCGTAGCTGGTCACCACCGTGGTCAGGGCGTGGGTGCGGGTGTAGTCCTTCAGGTGCTCTACTGCCTGCTCCAGCAGTCTGCGGGAATGGGGGCTGCCGAAGAGGTGGGGCAGGTATGCCACTGCCAGCATGCCGGGCTGCCATTTACGGATAACGGGCGGTAGCTGCTGTGTGAGCAGGTCGTTCATCTGGTATTCGGTGAAGGCGCGGGCTACGTGGGTCTTTGTCATTACGGTCTTTATGTCTGCCTGCAGCACTTTTGATATGCTCCGTAGGGTGTACGGGTTGAAGCTGTTACCTCCGTCCACGAAGACCGCGTCCTGCTGGTGCCGGTTTGCAGTATGGGCGCACAGGTACAGCAGCAGGTCGGGCACGAACTTCGAGGGGCCTTCCACAAGGGTTATGGTGGAGGGTTTGAAGCTTGTAAGGTCAAGGCCACAGGCTTGAGGGGATGGATTGTTCATACGGTGTCGCCTTGTGTTTTGTTGGGTATGTGCAGGTTAGGATGTGCGTGGGTAATAATGTGAGGATAGAGCGGGGTGAAAGTATTCTGAGACATTCTTATGATATATGTAATGGATGCCCAGCTACATGTGAAATGTTTATTGCGGGGTGGCGTGGTTGGGGCTTTGAGTGGCGATTTATGCCCGGGAAGCATGATGAAGACAAAACATCCTTTTTGATTTTAGTTCCATGCGCCAGATTTATATAGTGTGTTAACAAAATAACTTCTATAAAATAAATTGAGGAATGTAAAGATATAGTACTGAAGATATAAATATTAAAATTTATATTTAAATATTATTTATTCATCAAAGAAAATTTAAATTGTAAACACAAGGAGATGTTTTTATGGGATTAATGGCAACTTTGAATGATAGTATAGGACTTTTAAAAAATACCTTTGCTGTGATTGCAAGAAACCCTGCAATTTTTAAGCCAACACTTGCACAAATAATTATAGGAACTGTAATATGGTTATTGTTAATTGGGAGCTTTACAATTTTGTTTTTAGTACAAATACCCTCGCTCATTTTTATATCGATATTAATGTTACTTGTTTCAGTAGGGTTGTGGATTCTATTTCCGTTCATCAAAATGTATTATCGTGCGGCACAGTCCTGGATAGTATACAATACTTTTAAAGGTAATAACATTTCACATAAAGACGGAATCGCAAGAGCTAGGCAGAATAAAACAGATATTTTTATCCTTGGACTTTTGGAGATTATGTTTAATGCTCTAGCAAAAAAATTAAAACAAGGGAGTGGAAATAGTGGGGGTCTTTGGGCTATATTAAATATTCTCTTGAAAATGACAGGAGCATTGGTTGAAGAAGCCTGGGATTTGGTTGGGCATTTTCTATTGCCAGGTTCAATAATCCCTGAAAAAACTGTTGGAGAGGCTTTATCAGACATAAAAAATTTAAAAAATAATGTACCTGCAAGTCTAGTCGGTGCTCTCGGGATTGATTTTGTTGGTGATGCGATAAGAGGATATATTACTTTTGTCTTTTTATTGATATTTTTTGCTGGATTCGGTGTATATTATTTTACATCATCGGCAGCACTTATGATTATTGGAATTGCCCTAGCGATCTTATTCAATTTCATAGCAAAGATATTTGTTGATATGGTAAAAACAGTATATTTCACAATATTTTATATTGCTTTGACAGTCCCAGAGGAGATTCCTGAAGGGATAAGGGAAGAAGTTACTAATTACTTGGAATTAAAAGCTTAGTTGAATGAATAAGCAATACTTGAAAAATTAGAATATAACACCAGATATTCGTATAAATATTTTGGAATTTGAGTTGGCTAATATGGAAATTAATGGCTCTCATTAAAATCAAGTGGGTTTAAAATATAAAAATAAGTAGCAAGTAGTAATAAGAAATCCATGAGAATCATCAAGGATGCACTAGATTTCCAAACCCGGGTACGTGACAGCAGAATGGCGAACACATGCTCGTGAAAGCTATAGAAATCAAAACAATTCCTTTAAAGTCAATAGCATTCGATAATTTCCGAAAGATTTATTGTATCTGAACATTCCATCTTGAACTAGGTAGACTTTTAACGAGTTATTCCTAATTTGTAAGAAAGGAGGGAGAATATGACAGCCAAAAAGATCCTCATGCTTGTAGGGGATTTTGTAGAAGACTATGAAGCTATGGTCCCATTTCAAATGTTGACCATGGTAGGGCATACTGTTCACACGGCCAGCCCTGGCAAGAAAGCTGGTGAAACTGTAAAGACAGCTATTCATGATTTTGAAGGAGACCAAACATACAGCGAAAAGGTAGGCCACAATTTTGCAATTAATGCCTCATTTGATGAAATAACTCCAGAAGGATATGATGGACTTGTAATTCCCGGGGGTCGTGCACCTGAATATATCCGTTTGAATGAACAAGTGTTGAATATTGTTCGGCACTTTGCAAATTCCAACAAACCTATAGCAGCCGTATGTCATGGACAGCAGGTTTTAGCAGCAGCTGATGTACTAAAGGGAAAAATCTGTACTTCTTATATGGCGGTAAAACCTGAAGTGATACGGGCAGGTGCGAAATGGGTAGATCCAAACGAAACATCCTCTAATGCACATGTGGATGGAAACCTTGTAACAGCTCCAGCATGGCCAGCCCATCCCGAATGGATCGGTAAGTTCCTGGAATTATTAGGGAGTAAGATCGAGCCATAAAAACATACTATTTACTACCACCAACCTAATCCATTCTTTACTATTATGTTTTTATTGAAGGGTGTGGAACGAGCATAAAAAATCCGAGGATAGAGAATTCTAGAGCTTCATTCGTGATGCCTTTTTTTTCCAAAACGTAGTCCGTGACAACAAAAATACACACCATAATTGGATGTAAAAACCTATAGCTAGAATGAAATACATGGCAAACGGCATTACCATCGAAATAAGTCATGGCTCGTGCGTGGGCTTCTATGAATGCAGGGATAACCGTCCCGCAGATGTTTTTGAACCGGTGGACAGCAAGGCCTTGGCACCCAATGTGTGAGAATGCACTGAATGCTGCCTGTGCGTGCGTAATAAGGTGAGGATAGAGCGGGGTGAGAGTATTCTGGGATTTTCTCCATTTGAAGGAATAGTGCGGTAAACATCTCCGGGCTTCAAGCTGCTACCACGACTCTGTGAACGCTGGTTGGGACGTGGTTGAGAAATATATCCCGGCACACAATACATACGAGCATAACAGGAGATAATCCTGAAAAAGCGCTATATACAGGCTAGGTACATTTGTATGGGATATACCGTGACTGCACACGAAACTCAATTTTATGCTCCTTAAAATGATAGGAAAGCAGAAGATCTCTTAAATTCTAGAAAAGGGGCGCACCTCAAGTTGTGCGCTTGCAAATCGAAGTATATTTCTAAGCTTCCTGATAGCCTTCCACTTTTTTCAAAAAAAAATATGTTAAATTACTTCCTTT
>Ga0255457_1042_pt1 | contig 24081 bp, 27 predicted proteins | sample ANMaggQBNCT02L10_FD_182650 | JGI IMG/M metagenome (GOLD analysis project Ga0255457, IMG submission 182650) | Sediment cell enrichment communities from methane seep in Santa Monica Basin, California, United Staets - ANME aggregate JGI... | ecosystem: Environmental > Aquatic > Marine > Cold seeps >...
CCTATATCGAATTCATTTTTCAATTCTATTTCATCTTTTTCAAGCGCACCAATAGTATTTTTTACAGCTTCTATAGGAGGCTTACCATCAAGTGATATCAAAATATTTTTCTCGAATAGTGCATCAAATTCATTTACAACTCTAAATTTTTCTTTAATATTTTTAATTGTCTCTTCCATAGTTGCTCCTTTATCAGGAAAAATATCATCATACACAACCTCAATATCATCCTTCTCAATCACAAGGGCAGCAATCCCACCACCAATATCCTTAAAGTTGCTGAAAATTGAAGGTGAATTAAACTTAACCTGGGTATGCAAAACATTCATTCCCACAACCGGAACCTTATAATCAAGCTGCTTGGCAAATATCTCAAGGACAGTAGGTGGCAGATAGAAAATTTTTGCTTTGTCACAATAATCAGAAAACCTTCTCGCCATCTCTTTTTTTGTATTTTCATCTCCCTTGTTGGCCCTGAAACTGTAATATTTGCCCATAGCATAGAATTCAGTACTTCTTATTGCATCAGGAACATGAACCAACGGGAAATTGAGTATTACCACACCTTTTTCACATTTTATCTGCTCTGCAAGTTTTTCAGCAGACCTGGTGGCACCGTCTTCATTAGCACTCTTAACTTCTATCCTGGCATCTTTATCCTCCCCAAAGACCAACACAGCCCCGTCTGTGCGCATGTCATGGGGGAATATCATTCCATCCACAGAAGCACCTATTTGCGGTATATACCCAAAACGCCTCCTGAAAATATCAAGCATTTCCTGATAATGCCCGTTATACTTTAGTGTGGCATAAAAAAGAACAAGATCCGGTTTGAAGTCTAAAGATGCATCAGCCTTCTCAATTAATTCTTCAGCAGCCATTTTTGCATTTTTTTTATTGCTAAAAACTGTTAATGTTCTCATGTTTATAACTCAAATAATTTTGACAAATAGAATTTAACTGAATATACATAAAACTGTGGAATTATATGAATGGTGGAGGAAGCTAGACTTTATATGCAGTGAAAAACATACCAGCATCAAACTTTTTAACTTCCATTAAACGTCACAAAATGTATAAATAATTAAAATTGCTATTAAGATGTAGTTGTGTTTAAAAAATATAGTTTTCAGTGGTGTTAATAATTGTCTAAACGGGTCAAATCGGGAATATATGGATTAGATGAGCTAATAGGCGGAGGATTTAGGAAAAATACCGTCAACATTGTACATGGCGGTATAGGGGTTGGAAAAACTACATTCTGTTTTCAATATGCCTTGTTTGGACTAAACCGTGGAGAAAAAGTCGTTTTTATATCTTTTGAAATGACAAAAGAACAAATTATCCGTGATTGCAATGAATTAGGGTTAAGCGAAATTGAAGAACATATTGAATCAGGAAATCTTAAGATAATACATATTTATGGAGAAGATCTGGCATTCCCTACAATTAGTCTGGTGGATATCTTAAAGGAAAATAAAACCGATACTGATCACATTCGATTTATTATTGATCCGCTCACTCATTATTCCATGTTTTTAGATGATGAGAAAAGAAAATCACTAAGTACAATTTTCCAAAGTTTAAGGGATTTTGGCACATCTGTCATTACACTTGAAAAATCACATCCAAATGATGCGATCAACAATGGTTCTTTGATGCCGCTGTATCTTGGTGATACTGTTATACATCTGGATAATCTGGGTTTCGGTGAATTGTTTAACAGGACACTTCGTGTGGCAAAACACAGGGGTTCAAAGCATGGCGAGGGATTATACCCATATAATATCGAAAGTGGTCTTGGGATAGTAATTCTTGCTTCAGAGCATGATATCAATAAAGTAACAACCACCAAAGAATTTGACGAACAGTTCATTGCTGCCATCAAGCAGGTAAGTAATATAGATATTGTTGGAGAAAAGTTGGCTAAAAGAATCGAACACTTAAGAAATGACTGGAACCATAGCGAAAGTCCTGAATATATTCTTGACCTGGTAACAAAAAACGAAAAGTAACTATAATGATCAGATCAAAACTCGAACTAACCCTGGATGATCTATATGAAACTGAAGGAGTAGATGCCTGTATATTATACCGCATTGACGGTATACCTATAACTGTTAGGACACCCCGGGACAGCGCAATTATTGAGGTGATGTTCTGGCTTGAAAAACAGATAAAACATGTATTAAGAAATATGGATAAAGAAGGTTTAAAGGCAGCCACATTTGATTTTAAAAATTACCAAATTCTTCTTACACCATCATCCAGGTCAACGGTCTTGGTTACCCTAATAAATCCTCATGCCCATAAACAACTTATTTCCATAGAAATTGCAAGAGCAAAATCCAAAATCCACAAGTGCGTTTCATAATAAAAGAAGTTCCTGGATGCCTGTTATTTTATCTTTCGATATTGTAATTTTTGCTTTAATATCCTTAAATGCCGGTATCCCGTCGGGCGTTTCATCTGGAACCAATGCATTTACCCACAGCCCATTAATCATAAACCCCAGACCTTTTTGTTCTTCCCTGGGTGATACCCTGGCCCTGACCACCACACTACCCCATTTTGATGTGAGCCTGACGTTTATCCCTTCCTGGATACCCATACGTTTCATTTCGGCAGCGTCCAGCACTATCAAGGCAGACAGCTCCATGCATTCATCACTAAAACGGTCCTCTTCACATGCACTGGCCTGGAACACGTCCCTGCGGGTTATGATCTTGATATCGTATTCCGGGGCCTTGATGAACTTACTAACATCCAGCGCCATCAGCTTACCTCCTCCATGATACGTCTTACTATCATTTCATCAGACAATCCATCTACCTGCATAAGGGGAGAAATGTCCATTTTCTTGCCGTCCAACCTGATGGCAGTTCCACCAACTTCTATACCAGAGACCCCGCATGGAATGGTCACATCCGCTACCCTGGTGGTCAGGTTTGAACAGGGGTCCACCAGGATTAACGGAATATCCTTCAACCGCCTGGAAATGGATAAAGGTAAGCTTGCCAGGGGGTCAGAACCCACAACCATTACAGCATCGGCACCGTGCTTCAACTGCTCCACTACGGAATATTCAACACTGGATACCGGACCATTTTTTGTGAATCCGACCCTGTGAATATATCCTGTTTCCTCATGCAGATTGTGATTAAAACCCCGCATATTAAAATGACCTGCCATCGGGATCAGGAAAAAGTTTGAGAAACGGTTCAATGTGTTCATAAATTCTGAAATGAGGTCAAATTCTTCTTTAATGGAATAAACCAGCCCTAATCCAGCAAAAATGACCCCGAATTCTGCTTTTTTTAATACAGCAGCCAGTTCCAGGATGCGTTTAACATCAAAATCATAGGATAACTTAGGTACACGACCGGCCAACCCATCCATCAATGCCCGCATGAACTCAGCATCACCACCGGGCAAAATGCTGAAGAACATACCTTTAGATATCTTTGCGGTCCTGGACTGCGTAACATCAATGCAGATGGCTGTCCTGTCCTCTTCATATCCCCGCTGCCTCAACTCGCCCCTTGGAAAATATGAATACCTGGAAAGGTGGCGGGGATGGGAACTCATGGGGTCAGCACCCCAGTAGACTACTACATCTGCCTTTTCCCTTACATCTTCAAGGGTGCAGGAAGGGACGTTGCCGTTTATTATCTCGTTAATAGTGATACCCTGGCAGAAGGATGAAGTTGAATCTATGCAGGCACCCAGGGTCTGTGCCAGTTCTATACCTGCAACCTGGGCCTCTGAAGTGGAATTGCTCCACCCGTAGAGCAACGGATTTTTGGCCTTTTCAAGTATCTTAGCCGCCTGGCTAATAGCATTATTTACATCAACTTCCCCTTGATCCACTGTGGACATGGCAGTATGTTTACACCCATATACCCTGGCTTTGCCCTTAAGGCAGGCATGTTCCACCTTCTCGACCCTGTTATCTTTGATATATACCTGGATATCCTCACAAAGCAGGGCACAACCGGTGCAGGTCCATGTAATTGGTTCAGTCATTCTCATCTTACCTCATACGAACTCAATAGCCTCAGTTGGGCATGGGTCTATGCATGCCCTGCACAGTATCTTGTCTTTACCAAAACGCCTGCATTCCTTCACATTGGCAGCTTTTACCTTTCCGTTTTCGACTCTGAAAATGACCTTTTCATTTGTCGGACCAAAACCCCTGCCTGAACCGTGAGGGTCATTGGCAACATTTACAGGGCAAGCGACTACACAGTTACCGCAACCTGAGCAGAGTTCTTCATGTATAATGAGCCCGGTCTCCTCTGCACCTTCCATTGGCTTTAATATAATTTCCATTTTCTGCCTTGAGTCGATGTATTTATCCTCTTCCATTAGCGGCGGGCATTCGGTGTACTGTTTGGTGCGTGAAAGTAATGCTACGGCAAATGCCATACAGGTAGATTCATTACATTTCTTGCAATTTGTTTTTGGCAGTAATTGATATATTTCCATTGCACTTGTCATTTTGTAACCACGTAGTAGGGAAGTAACGAACCTTGCATAGCTGTCAATTGAATACAATTGTAGATAGTTCCGAATATAAATAAAAACTTCCTGTGGCCTGGAAAGCCGATGTTAAGAAAATGCTCACTTTGTTCGCATTTTCTTTAGCATACAGGAAAGTATATACTTTACCTATATGTTAAAAAAGCAGCAGAAGTAAAAAAAGAAAACAAGAAACTGCTCGCTTGCGCTCGCAGTTACTTATAGTACACAACCTTATAGATCATACACAAAAAGAAAAAACAAACTGATGTTTTCACACCAGTCTATTGATCGGATGGTTTGGATCCATTATTTCCATGCCGAGATCTTTTGCAGTCTCTGCCAGCATGATATCCACTAAGGCAACTGCAGGGAACACTGACCTGACATTTTCAATTGGGCCGTACAGCAGGCAGTCTGCTCCAACTACCTGACACACAAGGTTGGTTCCGATATCTGTGGGCATGTAGGCTTCCTTATGTTCCTTTTTGAACTTCTTAAGCCAATCCCATGCAGATGCCATGTTATGGAAACCGCCGCCTGTGGGAAGTCCCAAATGTCCCTTGACTGCCATGATAGACCTGACAGTTGCACCAGCACCTGCACCGGGTGGCATAGCTGCCACATCGACAATTGGTCTGGTTATTCCACAGTCCTTAGCAACTTCAAGCATACCTTTTGCCTGGCCAGTACCGCCAATCTCAAGGATGTCCATCTTGCCTTTCACTGAAGGGTCTGTAGCATTGAATGCCAGTACGATGGCTGCATCCAGATCGCTTTCCGTAACTGCTGCAATCTCTTCTTCATTGACACTGGCATTAATAGAGTTGTGTATGGCCCTATCTGCTACGCCAATCTCAGTACAATACTTTGCTGCTGCAGCTCTCACATCACCGGCTGAAGAGTCAATCAGGAATGCAGTTTTATCATCGATATCGACAAACCAGTCTATAAATTTTATTATAGCTTCCGGTGTTTCACCCACGATCTGGTTAATATAGGGAACACCTGTTACGTCCCCCATCTCTTGTTGTGTGTGCCACAGATCATCTGCCTGGTCTTTGTTAAATATACCTTTATCTTCGTCAGTCACAATTTTGTGCTTGCCGTAGAACATAGTACTGATCAGGACAGTAGGATACTGTCCAGGCTGCCCTCCCATCTTTACGCCGCCAAAATCGAAAACTTCCTGTTCTTTATCAAACCTAAACATTTATTATCACCTCGTTCACTTAAATAGAATTCTTATTACTGCATTCAAAAGGGATTCATCTCCTTGTAAGGGAATCGGATCTGTTGGGGATAATCCCAATGTTGTTACTATCAACAGATACATCACCATTATTATTAAAGCAACGCAAATGCCATATAGTATTCCGATATCCCTGCCAAGGCGTTTACCTATTCTCTGCTGGATCTCGCTGTTAGTGAATTCGATCTTCTCATCAATGTGGTCCAGTTTCTTGATAACCTCGTTGTAGTCAGTAGGGTCAACGATTATCTCCGGAATTGTATTTTCAGCCATTTCAAAGACCTCCCCTTACAATAATGGGCAGTCCGATCATAATGACCGCTAATACGAATCCGTACACAAGCCCTTTGAAACCTCTGGAGACTCCTGAATCAAGTTTTTGGTTTCTGGCAATAAGCTGTCCCCTGTACCTGATATCCTCAAGAAGTTTATCGAATATCGGAGCTCCGGGTGGGGTAACAACCATAGGAACTCCTTTGTCGTAGACATATTCATCGGTTTCGTCAGCCATGTTATACACCTCCCATGATCAGTAATCCAAGAAGTCCAAGTGTCAGGGTAAGCCCCATCATAACACCTTCGATCTTTCCTGAATAAACACCTGATGCGAACTTGTTCATGTTACCAATACCGATAGTTTGGGCTTGAATATTTCGGATCCTCGATTGAATCAGGGCTACTTCAGCAGCCATAGGCCTGATACCCTCAAATTCTTCTTCGCCCTCACCACCTTCCGAGACCTCTATGATCATTGCTTCAGCATCAAACGCTCCGGGATCACGGCCTGCCAGTTCTTTGATCTTTGCAGCTATCTGTCCCTGGTCTTCCGTGCCTATCATGTCAATACATTCGACCTGTTCCTGCAATCTGGCAATGGATTCTTCGGTAAGGTTCTCAATGTAGGGAATAGCTCCTACTGCACCGACAATCCTGTTCTCCTTGGTACCATTGGCATGGAATTGCATAATGGCATCCCCGGTCAGGTGACCTTTAACCTCTGAACCGGTGACCAGGAGGAACCTGATGTTCGGGTTAGAGATGATATTGGCCACAAGCTTTTCGATACCGATATTCTCAGTCTTACAGGGACCTGTGATGGATGCACCTGCCTCAAGATGTGGTGCTCCAGGGAGATGGGATCCTAATGTGGCAACAGCAACCGGGTTATTCACATCGCCAATCTCATACTCACCTTTCAGGACAGGCCATCCAACTGCCGTTTCTCTTTTATCAGCCATTTACAAGCCTCCTATCTTCATTAATACGGTAAACAGGAACATCAATATAAGACCTCCTATAAAACCGTAAAATATATTTGTCCAGACACCTGCAGTAACGGCTGCTTTTTCACGACCCGGGAAGGAAGCAAGTAGTGGATGATCCGGACCAAGTGAGTACATCATATCATCTACTATTTTATCCAGTTCTTCCACCAGTGTTGAAATATGGTCTAGGGAGTATTCCAGCACATCATCCTTTTCCTCTGCCAGGATTCCCGACATGGGTTCCAGGATCAGGTGGAGTTCGGGTGCAATTCTTATGTGGCTCATTCTAATTCCTCCGCTGATGGCAGTAAACCTGTACCAACGACCTTATATGCTTCACGGTGGACAGATTTCATGAATTTATTGAAGTATACCAGGAATATGAGCAGACCTACTAACATGGTCAGTGCTGCCGAAACCGCATCGATAGCGGTTAATGAGGCAAAACCTGCAATTACCATAATAATGGCTGCTTTTTCAACGGCCACGTACAATGTCCTGTATTGTGATTCATCAGGTCCGAGGTTTGCATTGAATGGATGAAGTATAGTCATTGCACCGCCAATAAAGACTAGGGCAATGTATCCAGTACTTACCACTTCTGGGAGTATGGCATCATTGAAAGCAAAACTTCCGGCAATACTGGCACTAAGACCCATCATTACCAGGGATCCTGCACCAGCGATCTCGATCATGGATTTCTCCATGATAGGTATGTTCATATTCAGGATCTTGTTGGACATTAAACCAATCACCAATCCGATCAAGGCTGCCACAATAAAAGATATTACAGGGCCTAAGTAAAGAATCCAATCCATAGATATAGGTACAATACCTGAATTGATCAAATATTCGGGAATCACTAATCCGAATATAGCTGCTACAACACCCATACCCAGGGCCACCATACCAATGGAAGGTACACCTGTACCAAGACCATAACTACATACCCTGCGTACCGCATCTGCACCCCATACTACAGCGAATATGGAACCGATACCGCCCATAACAGAGAATATTGTGGTATTAAATGTCTGGTTCAACATTGTCAAGTATATTCCTGCAAGTCCGCCGATCACACCAATTGCGATGATCTTATTGGGGGGCAGACCACCACTTGCCGGTCCTCCTTCTACAGCTGACATTAACTAACACCTCCCATAATAGGTACGGCAATGATTGCACATAGAAGTGAAGCGACCAGGCATGATATGATTGCCTTTGGTACCCTCTTGAACTTGGGGTCATGGAATCCTTCGATGGTGCCCCCGATATTATACGAGGCCAGCACCGCGTTCACATAGAACACACCAGTTGCAAATATTCCTGCAAGAGCGACTACGGCCGGATCAGCCGGAGCGTTTCCTATCTGCATTAACTGTACATAGACCAATGAACCGCCCATTCCTCCGAACAGACCGCCAATAGTACCGCTCACAAAACTGACAGTAGGGACGCCATGGCCTTCAGTACCTTTTGAAACATAGATATCCTGTCTATCTCCTGTTATTGGGTCCTTATCGACCTTAGCAGATACCGGGGGAACACCCACACAGTATACATATACTAACTGTCCGATGAACATTGTCACCGTGATCATGATCATAGCACCCACGGCACCAGAGGCCAGCACAAGCATGAAATCCGATGTAGTAAAACTACCTGACGTTGCAAGGAAATTATACATAAATCCTGCACTGATCAGCCCGGTAAGTCCGGCACCTGCAGCCAGCTGCACTGTACCTGTACCCACACCTGTTGCCTGGGCCATTGCAGCCGGTGCACCACCTACTGGAATAAAGTGGACACCTAAGCCGATAAGCGCTCCGCCCAGGGTAATAAGGGCAATAGAAATTGGATCAATTATCATGCTTCTGCGCCTCCTTCTTCATCCTTGAACGGTCCATAAGCCTTCCTGGCCTGGACTTCTACCAGCCTGTTTGCAAGTATAAGTATCAAGACAATTATCAGGCCGGCGATTACTGCATTCATCCCACTAAATACTGTGGATCTCCAGTTATCAAAGAACACTGTAAAGCCAAGGGCAAGCCCGGTAACGGGTCCTCCGAATTTTGCGCAGGCCCACACATTATCCATACCATTCCTTAGACCTGATTCAGCCTTTCTCACAATATTCCCTGAGTATGCTGCATTTAATCCACAGCCGAACGGCTGGTTCTGGAACTCTCGTTCTGCACCATAATGAACGTCACCTGTGGACGACCCTATAGCTCCTGCGGTTATTCCCCACAGGAATGCAAGTAGTGGCAACGGGAATGGGTGTGTCAATATATGGTCCATGATATAAGAAAAACTAACAATACAAAATACTGCAATAAACCCATGTGCAATTATGGAGGGCACATGACCGATAACCATGTCCATATAAACTGGTTGTTTGAATCGTTTCTGACTTGCTGTACGTCCCATATGTGCGGTCACTGCAAATAGGCCAAGCAATATTGCACCAGCAAGAGAGCCGATGGCAATTGCGAAAATCACTGACATGTTCTGTGCCAGCAGGACACTGGCCACTGTTGCTCCGGTCGCACACCATAGCCCGTAAGCCGGTGGTTCCCCGGAAATTGCTTTGTTAAATATCCTGTGTGGAAAATCCATTTGGGCGGCAAGCTGCACCTGTGAGTTAGGATTGCTCTGAGAACCGACGTCTGATTCCAAATCTTCAGCAGCACCGGCAATCGTTGCAAGAGCACCCATCAGCGCAACAATACCCAGATCCATAATTATTGGATCCATCATTTATTTTCATCCTCCTGTACTTTTTATAATCATTACTGATGAAATCAAATTACATATAATAAATAACTTGATTACACTAACAGTCTTATCCAAAAACTAGCATTTTGACTAGCTTATATTGGATTACCAGAAACCCCATATAAATGTTTCTAAATTAATATGCAGTGAACTAGTTAAGGGTATAGGATAGCATTAATTTGACTAATTAGAATTTAAAAAATAAAATAGATTTAATAGCAGATGTCCTTGATATAAAATTGGAAAATATCACATGACCTCTGCCAGGTCAATGGGCCGGTTATGTGCCTGTTTCCCACCCTTCCATATATTCGAATTGATGGGGTTTTATCTTGTCGATACTTATCCCCAGAGCCTCAAGTTTCAAACCTGCCACCTTCATGTCGATATGTTGTGGCACAGGATGAACCCCGGGTGTAAGCTTGTGAGTAGCTATATGTTCCACGCACAGGGCCTGGTTGGCAAAGCTCATGTCCATGACCTCGGCAGGATGCCCGTCCGCAGCTGCAAGATTAACCAGCCTGCCATCTGCCAGTACATTGATGCGACGCCCGTTTATGTTGTATTCCATGATGTTGTTACGTACTTTTTTTGTTGATGTTGCCATGGCCCTTAACTCATCGAGGTTGATCTCCACATTGAAATGACCGGCATTGGCAAGTATTGCCCCGTCTGTCATCACTTTGAAATGTTCCCTGGTAAGTATATCCACATTACCGGTAGTGGTGACAAATATCTCACCAATGGCTGCTGCTTCGTTCATTGGCATTACCCTGTAACCATCCATCCTGGCCTCCAGTGCGCGTATCGGATCGATCTCGGTCACGATGACATTAGCTCCCAGACCCACTGCCCGCATTGCTGTTCCCCGACCACACCATCCATATCCTGCTATGACCACGTTCTTACCAGCGACCAGCAGGTTGGTGGTACGTATTATACCATCCCAACTTGACTGGCCAGTCCCATAGCGGTTATCAAACAGGAACTTGGTCAAGGCATCGTTTACGGCTATCACCGGTATCTTCAGTGCCCCATCCCGTTCCATGGACTTGAGCCTGTGCACACCAGTAGTAGTCTCTTCACATGCACCCAGGATATCTGGCATCATGTCCTGTCTTTCTGTGTGAAGTTTAAAAATCAAGTCCCCGCCGTCATCTATGGTAATGTCAGGCTTGTGGTCAAGTACCGCATCGATGGCAGTATAATACTCGTCATTGGAACAGGCATGGATAGCATAGCACCTGATATTATTCCTTGTATCCAGGGCCTGTGCCACATCATCCTGTGTACTTAACGGGTTACAGCCGCAAATTGCCACTTGTGCACCCCCGGCTGCCAGGGTTTCCACCAGCACCGCTGTCTTTGCCTCAACGTGCAGTGCCATCCCCACAGTGTGACCGGCAAGAGGCTGTCCTGTTATGAATTCTTCCCTGACATGGGCCAAAACCGGCATGTGGTTCCTTGCCCATTCTATCTTCATGTTACCTGATTCGATCATATCTTCTGTCATTCAATTAACTCCGCAAATAGAAATATCAATTAGCTTTGGCTTTGTCAGCAAGTCTCCTTGCCGCACTGGAAGCTTGCTCTATTACCTTTTCCTGGTCTATTGACAGGACTATACCATCTTCCATCAACACATGTCCGTTTACGATGGTGGTCTTCACATCCGGACCCCTGGCTGCATATATAAGATGCGATACTGGTTCATGGACCGGGGTTAAGCCTGGTGTGTGCATATCTACCAATATAATATCTGCTGCCATACCCTGCCTTAATATCCCGGCAGGAATGCCCAGTGCCTTTGCACCATTGGACGTACCCATCTTCAATACCTCTCCTGCCGGCATGGCAGTTGGGTCCATTGCATTTACCTTATGCAGCAGGGCTGCAGTCTTCATCTCGCCGAACATGTCCAGGCTGTTATTGGAGGCACATCCGTCCGTACCCAGTGCAACATTTACGCCCCTGCTTAATAATTCAGGTACCGGCGCGATCCCTGATGCCAGCTTCATATTGCTGACAGGGCAGTGCACCGCATTGACGTTCTTTTCTGCCATGATATCCATATCTCCTGCAGATAGCCATATACAATGGGCAGCAAGCACATCAGGTCCAAGGAATCCGATCTCATCCAGCATGTTCACGCTGCACATTCCATATTGTTCCTTCATCTGGTTCAGTTCAGCCTCGGTCTCCAGCATATGTATATGGATGCGGGCATTATCTTCAACTGCCTGCTCCTTGACCTTTGACAGGAACTCGCGGCTGCAGGTATTGGGTGCATGGGGGCCGTACATAGTAGTAATTCTACCATCTGCGGCATTGTTCCATTGTCTTACAAACCGGCCCCCTTCCTGTAATTCGGTTTTTGCCTTAGCTTCATCGAACAGTTCTATCATACCATAAGATAAGGATGAACGTATGCCTGATTCATCCACTGCCCTTGCCGCCTGGTCCATGTGGAAATACATATCAGCAAAGGCTGTGGTACCTGAGCGTATCATTTCCAGGCATGCCAGCATTGTTCCGGTATACACATCATTATCTGTAAGATGGGCCTCTACCGGCCAGATATGTTCTTCCAGCCACTGTTGCAGAGGCATATCATCTGCATAGCCCCTGAATAGTGTCATTGCAGCATGGGTGTGGGCATTTACCAGCCCCGGCATAACAGCACAGCCCTTTGCATTTATGACCTGGTCCGCTTTTTGCTCTTCACGGCCCACATAGGCAATCCTGTCATCCTCAATAAGGACATACCCTCCCTCAATCGGTGGGCCGTCCATAGTAATTACATAACCGTCCTTGATGAGTATTCGAGACATATAATCCGTGTTACTGTTTCAATATTCTATAAGGTTTGCCTTAGATGATTACAATATAAAAAAAACACATATGCGCCGATCGGGATTCGAACCCGAGTTCATGGCTTGGCAAGCCACGGTGATAACCACTACACTATCGGCGCACAGTGGAATCAGAGGAATCCACATACGAGAATATAGTATATAGGTTTTTGGTTTGCAAAATCACACAATTATATCTGCAACGTGGGACAACTGATTGCAGTACAGGACAAACGATGCTGTAATACAGGACAACTGATTGCAGTACAGGAAAACTGATGCTACAATGCAGTACATCTGATGCGCTTTGCTGCATATCTTGAAATATATCCCCTCCCATTTACACCCTGATATGAGGGTCAACTCAATCCAGTTTTTTACCAGCGCATCCATAATGATGTCCATAATGTTCATCCCGCTCCTGGCTGAGGAAATGGGTGCAACCTACACCCAGGTGGGCATTATAATGAGTGTGTACGGTGCATGCTTGTTCATTTCAACCTACATTTTCAGTAAAGCGGCAGATGTATGGAACATTAAAAAACTACTGCTCGTGGGACTTGCATGCTCGGCTGTAGCTTATTTCCTGCAGATATTCGCCTACGATCCATTAAGCCTTGCACTGCTGCGAGGATTGCTGGGCATATGCGTGGGCATGTATCCGGCAGCCTTTATCATGCATATCTACGGGCAAAAACGCAGCATAGGGAAATTTAGCTCCTTTGGTGCCCTGGGTTGGGCGTTCGGATTCTTCGGGGCAGGATTATTGGGGGACTTTGACCTGATATTCCTTGTCAGTTCATTGATGGTGGTATTGTCCTTCATCCTTGCAGTCCGTATGCCTGAGGTACACTTGGATAAGATAAAAGTGAATTACTTTTCACTTTCCACAATTAAAAATAACTGGAGTATTTATCTTCCGTTCTTCATCAGGCATACAGGTGCGGTTGGATGCTGGACCATTTTCCCGCTGTACATGGTCAGCCTGGGAGCGGATAAGTTCTGGATAGGACTGATATTTGCTATAAATCCGGTAGTCCAGTTCTTAATAATGCGGCGGTTGGACGGCTGGAACATGGAACTTGTAGTAAAGGCCGGATACCTGTTGTCTATACTGGCATTTGCCAGCCTGGTTCCTGCCACTATCTATTACCACATCATACCCAGTATGTTCCTGGTGGCCTTATCCTGGTCGTTCCTGTTTGTGGGTTCCACTGAACTGCTCCTTATACGCAATAAGGATAAGGCTACATCGGCCGGATATATTAATTCGGTAATCGCCCTGTCCATGATAACAGGGGCTTTGCTTGGGGGCACTCTCTCAGGCATGTTCGGGTTTACTGCAGTGTTTATTGTTGCGGCAGGACTAAGCCTTGTCAGCCTGCTGATATCCCTTGCTATGGCGTAATTTTGAGGTTGGGAAATAATGCCAATTTCCACCCAAAAACTTCGTATTTCATCTTAATATATAGAGATTGTCGGAAAAGTCCATAACTTTTGACAATTTAATATACTGTCTTTGTTTTTAATTGTTGGTTTGACATAACATCTGACATTATGCACCATAAATAAATGCTAGCTTCAGCGAACTTTTTCATGTAAATCGATAGATATCGAAGCATTTATATCATTTGGATATATTTATCACTTAAAATTTATGATTTGAGTGTGATGGTATGTTTTCGATACTAAAAGACATACAAACTACCTTCATTCACAGTCCAACCGTCTACAAAAATCTCATACCCGAAGACACAATCCTTTACCGTATAAATCAGAAAATAGATTTTTCCTTCGTAAACGAAGCATGCAGCGACCTCTATTCACATGACAAGGGCAGACCAGTAAAAAACACCCCTGAAAGGATGTTTCGTTCATTAATCGTTCAATATCTCAATGACTTTTCTGACAGATAAATGGAACATTCCGACAGATTTGGCATCATAACAAAATGGTTCATTGGAATTCCAATAGAAGACAGATCTTACGATCACAGACCACAGGGAGATTTTCGAGATCGGCTTGGAGAAGAAAGATGGAAATTAATTGACGGTGATAATTGAACTATTCAATTGTCACACCCTTCTTTTTTTTGTCTTTTTTTCGATTAACATTCATTTTCAACAGTCAGCATATATTTGATAACTGTTGCAATTTTTCTGCAAATACACTTTTTTATATCATCCCGTTCATTTCTATAGTTGGATTGGATATCAATTCCATTAAAACCTCTACAAACCCTTTAGAGTAAATCCCCCATGCGCGCAAAGCACCCCATACACACCACCCTGAGCACAGAGGCCATGAGTGTCCTGGAACGCTATGAGCAGGAGCTGGGTGCTAAGAACATCGTGCTGGAGCGTGCACTGCTGGGCATGGACAAACTCCGCTTTAAAGAAAAAGTCGATACCCAGACTATTAGCAAGATCATTAAAAGAGTAAAAACTGGGATACAAGGCTTTGATGAGCTTGTTGAGGGCGGCATACCCGAAGGCTTTATTGTTGTAGCAACAGGCACACCAGGTACAGGCAAGACCACCTTTTCCATGCAGTTCCTGCTTGAAGGGATGAAGAACAATCAAAAATGCATTTTTTTCTCGTTCGAAGAAAAGGCCGATCAGGTTATTAAACAGTCCATACGTTATGGGTGGGACATTGGACAATACATGGAGAAGGGGTATCTGGAGGTATTTGGATTCACAATGCTCTCAACTGAGGAGATCATCGAGATAATTGACACCTTTAAACCAAAACGAATTGTCTTTGATTCCCTGAATATTTTTTCTGATATTACAGACATAAGAAAATCTTCAGAATTTCGGAATATTGTTAAAGTTATCAAAGAGAAAAAGATCACATGTCTTGCTATTACAGAAAAAAAACACGGTATCGAAGTAAAGGAATATGATGACTTCGATTTTATGGCAGATGGTATTATTTACTTTGATAAAAAATTAACGCACGAGCTGGATATGCAGAAAGCCTATTTTATTGAGGTCCAGAAAATGCGAATAACAAAGATCAATGAGATACCCCACCAGTTTATTTTTTCGGACAAAGGAATTGAAATCAGAACTCTCCCCAATCTTGCAAGTGCATTTGAAAAAAATATGCATTCAAAATCCATAGGGAAAAATCAACAAACATAGATGAAAGCGGGCTTGAGAGTGCAAGGTTAACAGCACAGTGATTATGGACCCGCAGGGTCGCCTGCAGGCTCATATCCCTTATCACGGATTCTAAAAAAAAACTCACATCGCTTTAAAGACATCTATCCACATCTCACCAGCACAGTCCCACATATTCGATATCTTCACATCGTATCATATTACGACCATCGACCACGAGCGGACGGTGCATAACCTTGAACTCTGAACAAAGTCCTTTAAACTCATCCCATTCGGTCATGACCAGGCAGCCGTTGGCCCCTTCCAGTGCATGGATAGCTGAATCGCAATATTCAATGTCAGGGTAAATAGCCTTCATATTATCAGCTGCCATTGGGTCATACGAAGATACCTTTGCCCCCTTATCCAGCAGAGCCCTGATAACAGGGATTGCCCTGGACTCCCTGATATCATCGGTATCATTCTTAAATGCAAGACCCAGCACAGCGATTCTTTTTCCTTCCAGTTCACCTGTGCGGGACTCAAGCAGGTCTATCATCATTAAGGGCTGCTCTTCATTGACATTGATAACTGACTCAAGCAATCCCGGTTCATATCCAAGTTCTTTTGCCTTTCCGATAAGAGCCTTAACATCCTTTGGGAAACATGAACCACCAAAACCCGCACCAGAGTTAAGGAAATCTGGCGATATCCTGGAGTCCTTGCCAACTGCTTCCATGACCTTGTATGTATCTATTCCCAGTTTTTTGCATATATTGCCTATCTCGTTGGAGAAAGATATCTTTGTAGCAAGGAACGAATTGTTGACATATTTTATCATCTCGGCAGTCCCGGGGTCGGTATGTATGATTTGGCACGTATGTGTGATCTGGCACTCGAGACCGGCATACAGGGAAGATATGGTATCATCCGATCTCTGGTCTATAGCCCCCACGACGATCTTATCCGGGTGCATGAAATCATGGACCGCCTTACCTTCCCTCAAAAACTCAGGATTCATGCCAGCCCCGAAATCCACACCGGGTTTTCTGCCGGATGCCTGCTCTATTATCGGAACCACTACTTTCTCTGTGGTCTCGGGTACTACTGTGCTCTTGACCACGACCACATGGTAGCCATCCTTTTTCCCTATTGCACTACCAAGGCTCTTGCTTGCAGCCTTTACTATCCCCAGGTCGATGTTTCCGTTCTCGTCAGATGGTGTTCCCACACAGATAAAGGAAATATCAGTATTTGCAACCGCATCATCATAATCGGTAATGGCCCTGATATTTTTACCGGCATGTTTTTTAAGGAGTTCCTCAAGTCCCTCTTCATAAATGGGTGGCTTGCCCCTGTTTATCATGTCCACTTTTTCAGGGTCAATGTCTATACATACTACATTGTGTCCCAGTTCAGCAAAACATGCTGCTGTCACGGTGCCCACATAACCTAAACCTATGACTGAAACTTTCAATTTTGATACACCTTTTTTTTATTATCGCATAATTGGCAGATATGTAAAGAACCTAATATCTTTGACATATATCTTGAACACTTTGCGCTCTTTGCGTCCTTTGTGGTGTATGATTCTAGTCACCGCAAAGAGAGCGAAGTCCGCAAAGATTAGTTTGAATTGTTTGGTTTTTGACAATAATTATCTTATTTTACAAATTCGCCAGGATGGATATTTGTATCAGGTTCTATCATCGAACCCACGTTCAGCATGCTGTTAATGCCTGTATGTACATTATCGCCCATAATGGCACCCAGTTTCCTGCGTCCGGAATCAACCATTGTGCCCATTATCTTCACCTTGATATTGGCACCATCATGCCACAGGTTAGGCATCAATAATATGTTCAAGGATTGGTTTGTTTGCCACAGGCAGCATTACCTTTGATCTGGTGAGTGTAAGGGGGCGGCATCTCAATCCTTCTCCCGCTCCAAGTATTACGGCTTTCATGTAAATTCATATCTATTATATATTTGAACAATATAAATCATTTGTAGAACATTCCAGCTATATGGTCCGAAATAGTATGGTAGCCGATAGATTAATCAACCTTATCCACATAATGAAAGCCCCACAAGAATAATATTGATTTATAATTAAATTACTAATACTATTTCATGGACGGAGGATAATAATGACAACAGTGTATGATATTCCTGCAGATATACTGATTAAGAATGTAGGACAGAAACTAAAAAATGAAAATTTTATACAAACCCCTGATTGGGGGTCCCTGATTAAGACCGGTGTCCACAAGGAACTGTCTCCAATGGACCAGGACTGGTGGTACACCAGGTGTGCATCTATAGTACGCAGGGTTTATATTGATGGTCCGACAGGTGTTTCAAGGCTCAAGAGCTTTTACGGCGGAAAGATGCGAGGGGGTTCAGCATCCCCACATCACGTGAAAGGTAGCGGTTCTGTTGTAAGGGAAGCACTTCAGCAGCTTGAAAGTGCAGGTCTTGTCAAATCTGTAAAGAAAGGCCGGATAGTTACTCCAAAGGGTCAGTCCTTGCTTGATAATGTTGCACATGAGGCAAAGTCAGGATTGCTGGAGCAATACCCTGGTATTGAAAAATATTAGGTATTCCCGAATATAATTATTTTCAGGAGGTTGTGTGATGGCTGAAGATGAACTGGAAGCTATCAGACGTCGGAAAATGGAAATGTTAAGGCAGCAGCAACAGGCGCAAATGCCAGACCCACAGGCTGCTGCCCAGCAAGAACAGGCCATGGCCGAGATGGAAGCAAGGAAACAAGCCATCTTGCGTTCAATCCTGACACCTGAAGCCAGGGAGAGATTGAATACATTAAGGATGACAAAGCCTGAACTTGTGCAAAGTGTGGAGGCACAGCTTGTGGGACTGGGACAATCGGGCAGGCTGCAGGGTAAGATAGATGATGCTAAACTGAAAAATCTCTTGATTCAATTGCAACCCAAAAAACGTGAGATGAGCATAACCCGGAAATGAAGGCCTATGTGTTGTTCAGTAGCGGCAAGGACAGCTCCCTTGCAGCGATCCTGCTGGAACCATTTTTCGATGTGGAACTGGTAACTATCAATTTTGGTATCGTACCCACGTATGAATTCGCACGTCAATCTGCATCCAGGCTTGGATTCCCCCACAATGTGATAATGCTGCGGCCTTCCCTGATCGAAAAAGCTGCTGCAATGTTGCTTGAAGACGCGTTCCCCGGGCGTGCGATCAACTATCTTCATAAGAGCGCACTGGAAGCTGTATGTTCAAAACCAGACACTACCATCGTGGCCGACGGCACTCGCCGGGATGACAGGGTGCCTATGCTTTCCCCGGCACAGGTAAGAAGCCTGGAAGACAGGCACAATATCAAGTATATCAGGCCGCTTTCAGGCTACGGCCGGTCAGCAGTTGATGTTTTGGTGGACGCCCATCTACTGGTTGTACAGGGAGAAAGTGACAGCATAGAAAAGGCCGATTATGAAGTAGAACTCAGGTCTTTTATACGAAAACAATATAACGAAGGTGATAGTATTGTGGAGCGTTTATTTCCCACACATATACAATCACGCGTAACAGACAGGAAGCATTCATAATATCTCGATAATCAATGAAGGTGTAGCTAATATGAGTAAAAAATCAAAAGGCAAGAAAATAAGGTTGGCTAAAGCCCATAACCAAAATCATAGGGTCCCTTCATGGGCTATAATCAAGACTAACAGGGCTGTAGTGACCCATCCTAAACGCAGGCACTGGAGACGCAGCAGTCTGAATATCGGATAAAGGGTGAAAAACATGGTAGATACAGGTCAAGAGCAAGTTTATACGATTCCACTAAGGGCAGTAAAGTATGTGCCCCGCTGGCAGCGCAGCAAGAAAGCAGTGAGTGAGGTTTTCAGGTACCTTGAGCGCCATACAAAAACTGACAGGGAATTGATCAGGATGAATCCCAATATCAGTGAAAAAATATGGGATCGCGGATCAGAGAAACCGCCATCGAAGATCAGGGTCAAGGCTATGAAGTTCGAAGATGGGGTCGTGGAAGCCGAACTGGCAGCCGAGTGACATTGACAAAGTCCTTTTTTTTAAGGATCTAACCAATTTTTTTATATAAATGGCTAACCAGACCGATTTTAGAGGTAATTCTGTCCTTGGTGTATATGCCAGATGCACCGAGGATTTTGTCTTATTACCCAGGGAAGCAGACAGGCAGTTCAAACAGGTTATAGGAGATGCCCTGGATGTGGATGTGATTCCCACATCTGTGGACGGGAGCAGCATTATAGGCTGCCTGTGCTGTGGGAATAGTAACGGACACCTGGTATCTGAAAGAGTGAACGACGCTGAACTTGAGGAGATCGGGAAATATGTACGTATTAAACGGCTGGAGGGTATTCTCACGGCAGCAGGTAATAATATACTTGTAAATGATACTGCAGCCCTTGTAAATCCTAATATGCCAGACCGGGCCGTGGAAGAGATAGGTGAATTCCTGGACGTGGAAGTGTACAGGGGCACCATCGGCGGACTCAAGACTGTGGGGATGGCAGCTACTGTTACCAATAAAGGAGTACTGGTACATCCCAGGGCCAGCAAATTCGAACTGGACAGGCTGGATGAGATATTTTCACTTCATGTAGATATCGGTACAGTGAATATGGGTTCTCCACTGGTAGGGTCGGGATTGCTGGCTAATTCAAAAGGATATGTTATAGGCAGGGAAACCACAGGCCATGAGATGGGGCGCATCGAGGATGCGCTGGGATATATCTGATATTATTATTTCATTTCTTTTATTATTTTGACGATCTGTTTGATATCAGTGATGATGATATCTGCCTCTGAAGAAAGCTTTTCCATGCACGTACCTGTCTGCTGGATAGATAGAACACCCAGGTCTGAAGCTCTCAGCGCCAGTATATCGTTCATGCCGTCACCCACCATGACCACTTTATCGTATTGCTTTTTAAGAGATCTTATTACCCATTCCTTCTTTTGCGGCGTGGCCACATCATAGACACGCTCAATAGGTATTTCGACCAACCTGGCCAGGTTCTCCAGGTTACGCATGCTGTCACCTGAGGCAATGTATACATCAATCTTCATACTCTGTAAGGTATTAAGTACAGCCGGTGTATTGGCAAATGGCCTGCCACCTGTGCTTATAGTATATACTATGCCCTGGGATTTTGTATCAACGATAAATCCTACGCCCAGGTAAAATACATCAGGGCATTTTAGCTTGATTGCATTCACGACATCATGGATGTCCTGCATGCTGGTCAGGGTATCGTTCTTGATACACTGTGCTGCGTCATCGAGAGTGATTGGACTGCTTGAACAGCTAAGGTCGATCCTGATCTTATTGTCAATTAAAAATTCGTAGATTCGTTTTGTGGACTGGCAGCTCATGATCTTATCAGGGTCAGTATGCATGATCACTAATCCGCAGTTTGGTTTTTTGCTTACCAGGTCAGTTGTGATGATGTCATCGATATATATACCTGTGAGTGTATCCTTTGCCACCCTGTACATGTGCAGTAATGTACCTGCACTGTCAAATACAACAGCAATACTCTCATCCATTGCAGTGAAAGACCATTTAGTCCTATAACTAATTTTCTACAACTGAAAAGAGGGGATGAATACCTGCAAGAAAATTTGTATTGAGGGATAGTTAATGGACAGGACATAAAATCTGGTAGGTATATTGGATAACTATCTTGGGGTGATGCAAGTATTCACAGTTTATCATTATTATTCATAGCATATATAATATGTGGTCAATTCAGGAAAATGACGTGAAAATAAAGAAAAAACGGGCGCAGAGGGATTTGAACCCTCGATCTTCAGCTTAGGAGGCTGCTGCCATATCCAGGCTTGGCCACGCGCCCGCGATGATTGTGGACTTACTCTAAACTGGTTATTATGTATTAAATATTGCCCATGAAACAAGAAAATCCTCCCTACGGTCGGATTAACTTGAGTACAAAAAGTTATATTTTATGTACAATGAAAAAACCTTGCCGGGTAACCAGGATGGATTATGTGCGATATGTTTATTATTGTTAAAGATATAAAAGCATGAAAATCATCATTGTATTCATAAAGGAGTAATCAAATGCAGTATCAAGGTAAATCAAGACGTAAATACACAGGTGGACGGCGCATCGCCTCAAAGGGTAAGAGAAAATTTGAATTAGGCAGGGAAGCCGCTGAACCCCACCTGGATGAAACCAGGCGAAAAAATGTGGACACCCTGGGCGGCAACAGGAAGGTTCGACTGCTCAGGTGCAATATGGCAAATGTGACAGATCCATCAAACAATTCAACCAGGCAAGTGTCCATCGAGACAGTGGTTGATAATAATAGCAACAAGCACTACGTAAGAAGGAACATCTTATCCCGGGGCGGTATTGTCCGGACCGAGATGGGAAACGCCAGGATAACCAGCCGTCCGGGTCAGGATGGTGTGGTGAATGCAGTATTGATAAAGGAATAAATCTTTGACCGGCCGGTATGATATCAGTCTAAATGATATCGGTCGGAATGATTCTTTTTGGTTGTAATTTTTTCTTGAGTGTTTTTATCGAAATCTTCTATCGAAACAAAACCCAAAAATATATGTCTTTTGGCATCACAGCACTTTTTATTGTACATCAGGGGTGACCACTCTGGCATTTGAGGATATTGGTGAGATATTGAAAAAAGAACCAGACGATGCTGCTAAAGCCGTACTGAAAGAAGTAGAATCAATTTACGGTGAGGTACCTTATATCCTCCAGTTCATGGAAGATAAACCAGATCTGTTGATACCTAAGGTGCTATATGACAATTCCATAATGAGGGAATTCAAGCGGCTCGACCAGCGGACCATTGAGCTTATCAGCATTGGTGTCTCAGCCGCACTTCGTTGTACCCACTGCCTGGACATGCACCTCAGGGTGGCAAAGAGGATGGGCATACCACGTGATGAGATATTCGATGCAATTCTTATAGCAGGGACCCTATCCAACGCTTCTGTACTTGCCTATGGTACCAGGGCACTGGACACAGAAGTACCGGCAACTGACAGATCATCTAAAAAAAGCAATAATGATGAATGTCACGTGTGTGAGATACCAACAATGGAAGACGATTAGAATATTATTTTTTTGGCGGGGTACCCAGTGCATTTACATGGTTGATCAGTTCTGTGAATGCCTCGATCTCCCGCTGTATTACCTCATCCTGTGTCATTGAGATACTCATTTCCCCATCCACAGTCAGCTTGTCCGGGCCCCTGCGCACAAGCCGGTCCACACCGTCCTTGCATAGAACCTCCTTGATCTCAGGGTCGTAGACAAAGGCCCGCCCTGGGAAGAACACTGTTTCCTTGACATCTGACAGGTCCAGCTTCTGTATGTCTTCTATGGTGATCAGGCATCCCACATCTTTTTCCAAACCTATAACATTTACCGGTGAGTCCAGCCGCTCAAAGATGGCTCCAATTAGCGGCGCTGATATGCGGCTGGTTAGTATGGTAGCTTCCATATTGATTTTTGGTAGTTTTGACAAAGCCTCTTCGTGATTCAATATGGCGAATGGTGAGCCGATTTTTGGGTCCCCCAGCGGGGTTCCTGTCACCCTGAATGAATAATCGCGGGCAATCTCCTCCACAATTGACTGGAACTCTTCCACTGAATGAGCCTCAACGCCTGGGATTATCGGGGCATTGTTCAGGATAAGTCCCTGGTCATAGGTATTTGCGAACCTCATAAGTATCAGGCCTTTTGCACCCATGGCTTCCAGGTCGTCACAGGTCTTTTTTAGCACATCTTTGTCATTGACGCCGGGTATCAGCACAGCTGCGGCATAAACCTCTGAGCTACCGCAGAATAGTTCCAGATTGGTAAGAGCAGCTTCAGGTGTTTTATCGTGCATATAGTCCCTGCGTAGTGCCGGATCAGTAGCAAATACGGTGAAGGATACTTCCGTGACACCACTGTCAAGGTAGTACTCTGCTTCATCACCTCTTGTGAATCCCTTTCCACTGGTATATCCAAGGTGTATGGGTGCCTCAAGCTGTGTCAGTATCTGTGTAAGTACTTCAAGGTCGGGATAACAGCTTACATCCCCGCCACCGCTGATCGTGATGCGTTCTATTTCTTCCTTGTTGAACCGGAGTGTCTGGTTAACAGCCTGGACAACTGCCTGGAGTGGTTTGAAACCCGGATAGGATTCCTTTACACTTTCAGTGCAATATTGACATCCTTTCTGGTAGGGAGGGCAATGTTGACATCCGAATGCAGGGACCTCTTTTACACCCTTGA
>Ga0255457_1043_pt1 | contig 23943 bp, 23 predicted proteins | sample ANMaggQBNCT02L10_FD_182650 | JGI IMG/M metagenome (GOLD analysis project Ga0255457, IMG submission 182650) | Sediment cell enrichment communities from methane seep in Santa Monica Basin, California, United Staets - ANME aggregate JGI... | ecosystem: Environmental > Aquatic > Marine > Cold seeps >...
AGGGTCGTTGATTATTCTTAAGTATTGCTGGTTCATGTCCTGGAACTGGGGATAGGTCGGTACGTCCACACCAGCCGCGATCTTTTGCTCCATTGTGTCAGAGATTATCCCAAACAGGCGCTCATCTTCGGCCCTGGATGTAACCGCCTGTTCTATCCAGTCCCTGGAGATGCCCTCTGGAAGTGGATAACTTCCTATATCGTCAAAGATTATTTCCTGGTCCATGGTTGATACTAATGGTTGAACTAAGCAATAATATCTTTTACCCAGATAATCAATCAAACTTGAATTGAATCAAGTTAACTTGATTTTAACTAAAAATTGCTTTTTAAACATCTATATATATTCTGCAATATGTATGTCAAAAATGAAACTAAACAGTCTTCAATTATCATTAACAGGACAAGGATTAATAAATTAGTGAAATATAATTATGGATGTTTAAATTATGGATGGCTATTATATATTTCTAATTCTGCTGGCGGTCTACTTATCAGGACTTGTCGGCATTGGGTTGTACTTTAATAAAAAACAAAAATCAGTGACTGATTTCTGGCTTGCAGGAAGGGAGATAGGGCCAAAAGCCATCGGTTTCTCAGCAGCAGCCTCCTGGCTCACTGCCGGTGGGATTCTTGCTGTTATCGGGTTCTATATGCTCAGCGGCATGGGCTCGATATGGGGTTTTGTCGCCCCGAACATCCTGGCACTGCTTATTATAGCGATGCTTGTGGGCAGGATAAAGCACCTGCCAGCTATTACCCAGCCCGAACTGATGGAACAAAGATACAGCAGCGCAATCAGGGCACCTCTGGCATTTATTATAGCCATTGTAATGATACTCTTTGCAGTGGCAGACATCAAGGGACTTGCCCTTGTACTCCAGGTGTTCTACGGGCTTGACCCGCTGTACGCTGCGCTTATTGTTGCTGTGGCAGTATCCATATATGTGACCCTTGGCGGGCTTTCGGCAGTGGTCTGGACCGATGTTGTGCAGTTCTCGTTCCTGGCACTGTTCACCATTGCCATGGCCTTTTTCGCAGTGGGTGCCGCAACTTCGGGTGCTGTTGACGGCGCATCTCTCAGTGTTTCAGAACTGTTCGGTAATGTTGATTCCACATGGTGGAACCCCTTATCCATCGGTATTCCAATGGTGCTTATCTTTATAGTCGCCATCATCCCGGGCTGGATGACAGAACAGGATCCGTGGCAGAGGGTCTGGGCAGCCAGGGATAAAAGATCGGCCCAAATAGGAATGGTGATGGCTTCGATGCTGATATTCGTAGTGTTTGCTGCATGTGCGGTGATCGCCATCGGGCTAAATGCTGTCTATCCAGAGATCGCAGAGATGGGATTTCCGGCAGGAATGGCACTGGCCGAACCGGCACTGCTTGATTTTATTAATAGTAATTTCTCACCCCTCTTGATTGCCTTAAGCGCCATAGGTCTTGCGGCAGCGGCAATGTCGTGTGCAGATACCTTTGCCACATCAGGGGCTTCATGTCTTTCCCGCGATCTGTACCAGAGGTTTGTTAAGCCTGATGCTACTATGAAAGAGATGCTGGTCGTAAACCGCATAAGTGTGCTGTTGATCGTGATATCGGCGACCATTGCATCATTTTTCATTAACAGTATTATTGATGCGATCCACATTGCCACTTTCATTGCAAGTGCGTCATACTTCTTCCCGCTTATGGGAGGGCTGTTCTGGAAGCGGGCCACAAAGGAAGGGGCACTGGCAGGAATGGTGGTGGGTGCTGTGGCACAGACCGCACTTGTGGTTATTGACCTGGCAAATACACCGTTCATGGCACCGCCGTATCTCCAGACTTTACATCCGGCCCTGATGGGCCATGGCGTGATTGTGGGGCTGTCACTAGGTGCGGTGACATTCTTTGGTGTGTCCCTGGTGACCAGTCCTTCAAGTGTTGTGAACCTGGCCCCGTTCTTCAAGGATGAGGCTGAGAAACTGGAACTGCATGGGGTGGAGAAGATTGATGAATCTGACCCCGAATATAAGAGATTCCTTGGCAGGATCGATGAGAAGGTTACGGGTGAGCGCACACACCTGCACCTGAACATTACAGCTTCTAAAGCCCTGGACTGGAATAAAACGGTTGAGAAGCTGAAAGGTAGTTATCCGGCATGGGTCACTCCTGCTGGCCCGGACTCTGTATACAGGCTGACCCACCCGGATATGTTATCTTGTGTGTCTATGACCAGGGGAAGCGATGATAATGAGATATGGATAGCTGCCGAGCCTCGGGTGGAGTCTGCCAAGGCCCTGAAAAGGGAGCTTTTTACTGCTTATGGTGAGGTGTCCAGTGTGCTTGAGCAGATGGGTGTAGGGCCGGGAGTTCCCGGACCTGGGAGTTAACTGCAGTACGAAAGTGATTTCGGGAATATGGGGGAGCGTGGGCTTTCCTGTACTCCCGGTTTTTTTTATGTTCTACAGGAAAGAGTAATTAGGTGATATTGTCATCTATGTATTGAACACCAATGGATGATAAGAACAGGTTCATTCTGATCATTGTTGCAGCCATTGCCAGCCTGATGCTAATGGTTGGCGGTCCGGTGGTGCTGATGTACCTGGACAATGTAGAGCAAAATAGTATAGATGACAGTAATAAAAAGCAGAATTCGTGGTTCAACGGGTCACAGTACATCAACAGTTCTGAGAACTGGGCTTATATCGACCTGACCTTTCCAGGCGAATATGTGGGAGCAAGCTGGGATGTAAGTGTCTTCGGGGTGGAAGGGGACAGCCGTGTGCATATATATTCAATGGAATCCGATGTCAACTCTTCGGTCAATGGGGTCAAGCTGAACCTTGAGAACAGCCAGATACAGTGGTTCGATTGTTTTGATATCGTGGTATCTGTCGGGAACGAGACTCAGAATGAACGGGTCTGTCTGGATGAGGTCGAGGTCAGGTAACGCATTAACTGGTAAGTACTAATTTCCCATTCCCCCCAGCTATAATGACTCCCAGTAATGCGCAGTATTAACCAGGCCAGGATTTGCAATTAATTCCAAGGCCTTCAAGGACATAGTGCACTGTCCCGGAATTGACATGATCAGGTATCACCCCATCAAACCTGCCATTGACAATTCATTCCGGCACTTACTCATGCTTTTCTACATGAACATGATACTTGCTCCGGGCAGAAGAGATTCCTGAGTGTGTATGTTCGTGGATATGCAGATGTACATGCCCATCCCCACCTTCTATTGTTTGTGCCAGGTTCGTAACCGCACCTTCGATCGAAAGCGGAAGCACATCACACGGATAATCGAAACACCGGAGTATCTCAAAGAGCTGCGTGATCACAGGCACATCCAGACCGATCTTCACAAGCATTTCTGTATCTGAAAAAATATCACGGGTAGGCCCGTCTGCGATCACGGTCTTGTCCAGGACAATGACCCGTTCTGCAAGTTCGGGAATTGCATTCACATCATGTGTGATTATCACCAGCGTTTTTCCTTTTTCTTTAAATCTTCTGAGAATCTCTATAAATTCCCTCTTGCTTTTCGGGTCCAGGTTGGCAGTAGGTTCATCCATGGCAAGTATCTCAGGTTCCATTGAAAGTACAGTGGCAAGTGCAGCCCGCCTCTTCTCACCCCCGCTGAGATGGTGTGGGACCCTGTGCTCATATCCGGCAAGTCCGACCATTTCAAGAGCATCCTTTACCCTTCGCTGCACCTCCTCCTTATCCAGACCGAGATTGATTGGGCCAAATGCCACATCATCACCAAGCAGGGGCATAAACAGCATATCATCAGCATTCTGGAATACGATACCGATCTTTTTCGGCATCTCATGTATCTTCTTTGGATCAACTGATTCATCGAGTATCCTGACAGACTCACGTGATTCAGAGCTATGCAGTATGCCGTTCAGATGGAGCAGTAATGTGGATTTACCTGCACCGTTCGGACCGATGAGCGCCACAGATTCACCTTTTTCGATCTCGAACGAGACATGCTCAAGCGCAACTGTCCCGTCATTATATGTATAGTCCAGATCTTGAATTTTAATTGCAGGCATCACGCGCCCTCCAGTGTGCCATACCATACTGCAACCTGTACAAAAATTGCAAACCCACAGACCACTACTGCATTGAACCAGTCCTGTGGTCTAAGAGAAAATTCATGCATTGTAGTAACCTTTCCTGCATACCCTTTTGATCTCATCGCGTAGAAGACTCGCTCCGCCTGGTCATAGCTCATCACAAAGAGTGTTGCTATGGCCTTACTGAGTGTAGTTATTGTATACAGGTTCGATCCCTTTTTAAATCCCCGAGAGGTTAAAGAGCGTTCCATTAGCATAAACTCATTAGATAGCACAAAAATATATCTATAAGTGAATGCAAGCATCTGCACCAGTTTGTTTGGTAGATGCAGGTCTTCGAGTGCCTTGATAGTAATATCCATCCGGGAGGTCCCGATCATCGGAAATATAAGCATTACCGCTGTAAGTGCTTTGATCACGATCATAACAGCAAATTCAACCGACTCGATGCCCCTGAAGTTCAGTGTAATGCTGCCAATACGTGCTATTTCAACCCCTTCACCTATAATCGTAAAAGGGAGAATAATAAGGAAAGGCATCAGAAATAGAAAGACCCATTTCAATCGTCCCACGACAAAGGAAAATGGAATCCTTGACACATAGACCAGGATAATGGCAAAGAGCATACTTATTATGACCAGTTTGAGATCATATAGAAGCATGATCGAAAATATCAGCGCAAGTATGGAAATAACCTTAAGGCGGGGATCCCATCTATGGATCGGTGAGGATAATCCTGCATATATATCGATTTCTGATATCAAATCGATTCACTTCTTGTAGTATATATTATTTAATATTATGCTTGTCCGATTTCGTCATACACTACGGACAAAGTCCGGGGTCTTTAGTAAATCCGGATAATGAAAGGATTTGCTGAATCATAATCTTTTTTTAATACTCAACATTTCCGGTTTGACTATTGCAAAGAATCCGACGATCACTCCGGTAAAGATAGCCTCGACCAGGATGACCGGGATATGTGCAGCCACAACAAACGTTGTCACTTCAGTAAACTCTTCACCGGTTACCAGAAGTTCAACCGCAAGCAATAATACGGCAAGTGCAACTGCTGTTCCTCCCGCGATCGCACCGAATAATATCTCATTTTTACTTATTCCAACATTAAGCTTCATTCCGGCTTTGAATATTAAAAAGGATATTAATGCAGGCACGCCCATATTAACTGTATTGATCCCGATCGTTGTAACGCCGCCATGCTGGAATAGGAAGGCTTGCATCACAACCGCTATAAAAATACAGGGATAAGCGAGTATTCCAAGCGTCACACCTGCAAATCCACTCAATATCAGGTGAACACTTGTAGGTCCTGCCTGGAAATGGATCAACGACGCTACAAAGACCGCTGCCGTAATAACCGAGATTTTGGGGACATCATCTATTTTCATCTTACTGAGTGTATATGCCAGAATTGCTGCAGTGATCGCCCAGCCGGATCCCCAAATCCACGGTGCAAGTATGCCATCTGAAATGTGTACCATATGCATCCCTTATTGTTTGTATTCCATATTTTTTCGTATCAGATTGTTGAATTGAAGTAATTAGTGTAATTCAAGCCAATCTTTGGATCATTGTGCTTTCATTTTCCGGGCAGAGAGATACGCTGTTATTCCGCCTATTCCGGCCAGGAATCCAAATCCAACAAGAACATTCAGGTATAGCGGCAGTTCTGCATTTTCAGGCTGTGAACCTGCAGTTAGATCAAACTCAAGTTCATTACTATGCCCGGTGAGTTCCACTACCACTCTATAACTGGAAGTACCCAGTTTGGGTGTGAAATTATATAATCCATTCTCATCAGTCTTACCTTCAAGGTATAGCTCTTCCTGCTCATCCCTGATAGAATATACCTCTACATTTGCATTGGACATAGGATCCCCACCACCATACCATGCCTTTATCTGCACATCCATTACCTGTTCTCTTAAATGTACCCTGTGTGCGGATGCGGCAGGTATCAATACCGTGCACAAAACTAATACCAGTACCAGAAGACTTAGACTTTTAATAATTCTCATGTAATATTATCCTCCCTTTCAACAACCATATCTTTATTGAATAAACCTATTTGACCATTGCCAGAGAGTAAACAATAAAAAAAAGACCGACAGGGGTTGAATAACCCCTATTGATCTAAAGTCTATCCTACTTTCTCCTCAATACAAGGAAAAGTGCTGCAACCAACCCGGTTACTGCTAAAATGGCTCCAAAGCCAGGTGTACTGGATGAAGACGTCTGCGCAGCGGCCTGTTTTGCCTCCTCTGCTGCCTGCTGGGCCTGTGCTACTGCCTGCTGGAGTTCAGCAGATGATGAGCCCTGGGCTTCAGCGGGTGGAAACGCCTCAAGTACCGGAATGATGAACACACCTCTTACATTTTGTCCACTCTCGGGTTCCATGGTGGCACCGACAAACCATATACCGGGTTCATCAAGTGAATATACGAACTCCCCGTTATCATTGGACTTCATAAGCCTTGTGAATACCATGGGTGGGTCATACGGGAACATTTCCTCTGCCAGTTCAACTATCTCTATGCCAGCATCCAGTGTATGGTATATTTCAATCTCTACAGGTGCATCTTTAAGCGGCTGACCATTGTACATTGCCTGTCCGGAGAACACAAACCCTTCCTCCATACCATAAGGTCGCATGTATGGAACAATCTCGGTCTGCTGTCCTACCTCTGCATCCCAGCCTTCCCACATCTCTACACCACTGTGGATAACGGCTTTAGTGTAGTCTATCATATCCTCATCGTGATCCTCATATTTGACAAACACAACAGTATCGCCATCCTGGTCAACAGTGAACGAGGCTTTGTAGGCTTTAAATGTCCCAAGTTCTCCATCTTCGTTCATTCCATCAACCGTGATCTCTTCAGGCGTAAGTTGCTCAACAGTGCCGTCTGGTTTCATGACAGAAACCTCAGGTACAGTGGCCATATCAAATAATATATGCTCGTAGGGGTGTCCCCACATCATATATATTGTCTTTGTCTCTCCCAGTTCTGCAATATAATCTTCAGGTGCTACATCCCATACCGTATCCGCAGTATCACTTGGGAAGACCATAGTAAAATGTGCACTTGCCATGCCAGCAGATGCGATCAACAATAGCATTGCAAGTAGAGTTCTTATTAAATTTTTTTTCATTTAATCACCAATTGGTATTATTTATGATATAAAATCATATTTTAATATCTCGATATTAGAATAGATTTATATTTCCGTATGAATAAATATTATAAATAATTAACGTTTTAATACATTTTATACATAAACTAAATTTTTCGTAAATCAATTGTCCATAATGATAGCATGCAGGATCATATATTTTCTCCACCCTTTGGAATACTAGTCATTCCCATTACTATAGAATTCAATTGGATTGGATAGGGGTGGCTGCTCCATTCCATTAATTACAGAGGCTGTCCACCAATTAAAAGTTCCGAGAAAAAGAAGGTCAAATATGACTTAAAATTAAAAAAGAAGGATTTGTTTTATTACTCATAGTAATTGTGGGACTGCCTCTATATAATAAAACATAATCTATAAAGTATTTTGATAAAAAAATCAGTGATTTATTAAAAATATATTAAATGTTTTTTTCGACGGAAAACTGGAGGATTTGCGATTATAGGAAGTTATTTACAGAAAGAGAAAGCAGGATTCAGGTGAGAAACTGACGAAGATGGGTTGTAGGGCACTATTCTTTGTGTTTGAGGGTATGTTCGAATATCTTTCCAGCAACAAATGTCATAAATTACATAATCGTAATATTCATTCCTAAATTATATGCTGGTCATCAGAGATTTTATATATATATTTGATGTTTTTTATTATTAGACCAGTATGCCTCGAAAGTATTAAGTAATATATTTTGTCTTATTCTATTGTGGTGAATTAAGAATTGTCATTCAGGTGAATTTTGACAAGATCTGAAAGAATAGTGTATTAATCACATCTTATCGATGGGTTGTCAATTTACCAGATCCTATTTGGCGGTGATAATTATGAATGCAATACAGATATACAAACCAGCTACTTCTGTTTACGGTACAGACATATCTGGAAAGCACATTCCTGGTGTGAGCTACAGTACCGGGGATTTCACAGAAAAAATAATTGGAGATATCTTTGAGATATATTCATCAATCAAGGATCTCAAGGATGAAGAGATACTTCGGGATCCTTCAAATCATCTCAGAACTATTTTTCAAAGACTGGATCATTTGATAGCACTAAATATATATGATAAATCTGCAGAAGCTATCCTCTATGATTCTGTATTTAATTTAGCATTTGACGCTATTACCAGATTCAGAAGCTTATATACTGCAAAATTGGAAATTGAACATGCACATTCCATACTGGAAAGCAGAGATCCCTGGAAAATGCTTACAAATTTCAATTATATCTCTAATTATCTCAAATTGTCCCTAACTGAATTTCAGGGAGCCAGGCTCAAACCTGGTGACAGTGTTGTATTTCTCGGGAGCGGACCGCTACCTTTAACACTTATAGTTCTCTGCCATTGGTATGGACTTAAAGGAATCGGGATTGAAAAGGAACCTGATAGAGCAGAACTCTCAAGAAAAGTGCTGGAAAAACTTGGGCTTTCTGGCCAGATTGAAATAATTAACGGTGATCAATTAACTTTACCTTTGAAAACCAGGCCCGAGCTAATCATGATAGCTGCTCAAGCAGAACCTAAAAAAGAGATATTTAATCATCTGGCAAAAGTGCTCCCTGTAGGGACCAAATTATCCTACCGCATCTATGAAAAGGGATTAAGAAGGTTGTTAGACACATTTTATTTATTTGAATTACCTGAACAGTTTGAAGAATATCTTCAGGTCCAGCCAGAACCACCTGTCAATAATACTGTTGTGTTTGTAACAAAAGAGGTTTGTTAATTTTCTGTGAACCAGATCATATGGCTAATCCCACCACGTTAGAGGTGAGATCAGCTTTTATCCTCTTTTTGTTTCTTTTTTATTCAAGGGCTTCAATAGCCCTCCTGTATGCAAGGTCTGCTATCACGGGATCTGGGCCCAGTGGTTCGGCATAGATCAAGGTCACGTCGTTGCCATCAATTTTGACGTTCCTCTTGCGATTTTCCCGGCTGACACCCAGAATCTCGGGGATATCTTCAGTAGTATGTACACCGTGAGCCAGGAATAAAGGTACGGCTATTATAGAAGATACACCTGTATTCTCGAAAGCTTCTAATCCCTCACCCATGGTGGGATTGTTCATATTCATAAATCCGATCCTCACGACAGTATCAGGATTTTTTTCTGCAATCATGTTGGCAACTTTCGTTATTACTTCTTTGTTATGCGGGAGGCTGCTCCCATGGCCCATAGCCAGTATTCCGATTTTATTTGTCATAAATCTCACCGATCAAATATGAATTAATTCTACTATTTTAGTTATTTGTAGTAAAACCAGTTATGATTGATTTATTATAAAGTTATCCGTAATAACGCAGTATTAGCAGATAATTAGACAGTGGTTTGCCTGATAGGATAGTTATTTTATTTCAAATATCAAGTGAGTCCACAAAGGCTTTACAGTATAACAACAACTTATAAAAAGTATAATTATATAATACGTATTAGGAGGTGAGTAATATTACTGAACAGTCAATAAAAATTATAATTGCCGAATTATTAAATATAAATTCAACTACAAAAGAGCTTAAGGATCAAGATATCCTTCACAGTACTTCGAATCATCTTGGAACCTATTTTCACAGGTTGGATTTTCTGGCTGCAATGGATATTGATGATCAATTGGCAGAAGAAACAATCTGTGATCCTGAATATAATTCAGTACTTGAAGCTATTGTCAGGTTCAGGAATCTATATAGTTTGAGACTTGAAATTGAAAATGCAAAAGCCATACTGGCCAGTGAAGATCCATGGGAAGTTCTGAAGAATTTCACTCATTTTTCCAATTATCTTCAACTCGCCCAGACCGAATACCAGGGATCTGAACTTAAACCAGACGACACTGTTATTTTTCTTGGGAGCGGACCGCTACCTTTAACACTGATAGCTCTTTGTCATTGGCATGGACTTAAAGGAATCGGGATTGAACGAGACCTTAATAGAGCAGAACTTTCAAGAAATGTACTGGAGAAACTGGGACTTTCAGATCAGATCAGGATAATACATGGAAACCACTTCATTTTACCCCTTGGTGACGAATGTGACCATCTGATGGTTGCTGCTGCAGCTGAACCTAAAAAGGAGATATTTGATTATCTGGCAAACGTGCTCCCTGGAGGAATCGGACTATCCTACCGCATCTATGAAAAGGGATTAAGAAGAGTATTGGAAACGTGTTCTTCATTTGAATTACCTGAACAGTTTGTGGAATATCTCAGGATCCGACCTGAACCGCCTGTTAATAATACTGTTGTGTTCCTGAAAAAAGAGGTTTGTTAATTTCCTGCACATGAGAATACTCATCCTGGATGAGTTCACCGTAAATCTTGAACCTAATACGATAGAGATGGAGAATGGGCACAGGGCATATAACTTGAAGAAATTGTGGGGCTTGCCCGGCGGCGGGCAGGGTCCGTTATAGCCAATCCTGCTAAAATCGTTCCTGGACTGGATATAATGTCTGTCATATCTGTAATCCTGAAGTAGTGGGAATCACTTTCCAGATCGACCTTTATCCTCATTTACAGCTTCTTATTTCGCCATCCATTTACGGATAATTAACTATTCCCATCCCACAACGCCAGCGTCATCCGTGCCCTGCTGATGTCGATCCTCGAAAATACATAATCCAGCACCTCATCCTTTGCCTCTTCGACCGTAGCAGCATTGCTCACATACTGGTCGGTAATATCAGACGCCAGTGCATCCACCTCCCCGGCAATAACAGCATGCACCTCCTCCCTGGCCACTTCTTGCGTGTACTCCGTGATCTGCTCGCTGAGCCCCAGGCTGGCATCTTCGATAAATGTCGGGTCATTCCTCAATTCAGCCAAGACCTCATCTATAATAATGTCACTAATACCCGAATTGTTACCCGGTACCACATTATCGACCTGCTGGTTTATGGCAGTCTGCGCCCTCTCGATGGTCTGTTCAATAGTCATCTTAACGATCATCCCTACTGCATCATCCACGGTCCTGTTTATTGCATCGTTGATATGCCCGGCGATTAGCTCTTCAGTCTCTTCCCTTGGCACCACACTGGCATTCGCAAGGTCAAGACCGATAGCCTCCAGCTCACTATTAATCAAATTCTCCACATAGTACCTGGTATATTCAGTATGATACGTCATAGTGATCCAGCTACTCCCCACATAAGCAGTATCTGGCACCGGCCGTCCCATATGTGTCTCACCCCCGATAGGCACATCCCGAAACGGCCGCCATACGACAGAGACATTGTAATTATATCTATCACCTATCTGCATGTCAAGGTAATCCTGCATCTGTGTATCCATGTTGGACCTGTACTCGTCGGTCAGCAGGTTAAGCCTCACAGACCCGTCATCGCGGTATATAGTAAACTGGGACGCCACTGACTCGCTTGCCAGATCTGCAAAGGTCTTATGATTTATCTCCCGTCCAGCCACCAGTTTCTTGCCAGTCAGGTAGATACCCGAATCCACAGCATCGGGACCCAGGGTCCCATTCACCAGATAGTCCATCTGGGCACCGGCCACAGCATAGGAAAAATCATCCACCCTTCCATTTTGCAGGGACAGCAGCACCTGTGAATTGTGCTCGGCCGCACTGGTATCGTGCAGTGCCATTAACTGGGTGTTGCCCACCATTGCAGGTGCCAGCAGCACCGCACTGACCGACACCAGTACCAGGAATAGCAAAACATCTATGGAACTGGAAAACCCCCTGGTATCTTTGATCATCTGCATACTATCTCTCCCATAACTTTACCGTCAGTGTGCCCGGCATTTCCTCGGCCTCGTTCAACCTGATAGTCACAGGAATGGATGCCGATACGCCCAGATCTTCAGAAGTTCCCACGACCTTGCTGTAAGTTGGCGGCGCTTCGACCTTAAATGAAAAATCATAACGTGTGCCGTACCTGTCCTTCAATTCGCCGATGTCTCCCGCACCCATCGACTCTACCCTGAATGCATCTATCAGGTCAGGACGATCGGGGGCCGTCAGCAGTGGGTCATTCCTGAGCAGCCCGGCCAGGGATGCCGCATCATCGTAATGCTGTGCAATGTATGTTTTCTCCTGGTATACCTGGTACGTATGTGCCATAACCGAGATAAATATTACAAAACCGATGACTGCAAGGGCCATGGCCACCAGGTCGGAGTTGGGTTCAACCACGGCTTGCTCATCACTGGTAAACAATGGTGACCCCCCTTCTCTCCACACCTTCGGCGGTCTGGATGTTTAACATCACTTTCTCCACGACAAGCGGCTGCATGGTATCGGGAACGAACGGCTCCTGCGCCAATTCGGTCCCGGCCAGGTCCAGCATTTCATTGATACTTTGCCAATCCCCCTCTTCCAGTACATCCTCACCCAGGCCGGTCCTGCCCCCGCACCTGTTGGCAATCGCTTCCAGCAGTCCCGGCCTGCTGTCCCATAGGCTGTTCGGGGGATAAAAAGTTGTCATCAATGCCCTGGCCCTTGTGACCCTGCCGGTCTTTGTATCAGAATAAGCAGACACATATTTACTGGAGATATCAATAGTGACGTCCGGGTCAATATCGAACGTGTAATAATGGGCCCCCTGGATACTTGTGCTGTCGACATCCTCAATATATGAAGCAAGGGATGATATACCTGCATCCATCATCCCGGCAGCGTTCTGCTGTATGAACAGCGGATGGATATTGAAAGCAGATATAAGTAGTATGGAGCAGAATAACAGCAGTCCCACTCTGGTGATAAGAAAATCGGCCCATGCCTTTTCATCGTCCTTCAATCCCTTGTCCTTCAGTCTCGCGTTTTTCACTCTCTCGTTTTTCACTCTCTCATCCTCCAATCTCCCGTCCTTCATTCTCTCGTTTTTCAGTCTCTCGTCCTTCACTCTCCCGTCCTTCAGTCTCTCGTTTTTCAGTCTCGCTGCTATGCATTGTCCTCAATATAATGTGATATACGTACCGCTGCTGTCCTTTACCAGTTCAATAGTAAGTTCATAGGAACCAGGGACCAGTACTACCGGCACGCCCAGGTCAGGGACTGCGGCATACTTGGCCTTTGACGGCGCGGTTTTGGTAACTCCCTGGTACGTGGTATAATAGATGATATTTCTCTCGCCGGGGCTGGTCAACACAGGGATAGTCCCATCATGCGGCGGCATAGCACCGAATACAACTACCTCTATCCCTTCCGGTACTTTGAACCGGATTATTTCCATGGTGCCGGTATTATCTGCCGGATCTGAAATATCCCTGGCACCCCCTTGCTGGTATATGATAGATGCCCTTGCCTCAAGTGCAGACAGGTCTGCGGAAAACTGCTTAACCTGGGCATCCCTGGAAAAATCTGCCAGTGCAGTTGCAGATAATGCCACTATGATTCCCATAAGCACAGCTGCTGCTACAAATCTCATGGGCAGCGCATCGGCTCCTGCCTCATCAAATAACATAGCATGCCTGATATCATTGTGGTATTTGAAATTGTGAATGCTGGTTAACATGTTAATTGCTATATATTAACATTAATATATTAAGTATATTATCTTTTTATTAATATATTTCAGGTTATTTTGGTTTCAATGCATGGACAAATTATAACGGTATATCCAGATGTGGAAAGGCTCAAAACGTCGTGTATTCTGTTGGTATTCTTTTTCTTTGATGCATCCTTTGTAATGCACTACAAATTATGACGTAAAAGAAAAACTAATCTAGTAAATCGGCATCTAAAGGGCTAAAAACCAACAGAGATATATCAATATATGAACCTATCGGAGAGCTAGCTTTCTATGTAGACAAATAGATTCACACTAGTTACAAAAAATGGTATAAATTCAACTCAAATGCACCTGAAAAACCAGAGAACAAAACAAACGAAGAAATTGAAAACGCAGTTGTGAACGTCAGAAAAACTCTGGTAGAAGGCAATGAACACTAGTCAAAAGTTGCGACGTCACACCCAGCCGTAGCAGAGCTGCGGGGTATAGTTATTAAGATAAACTGGATTGCACCCGGTGTGTGTTTATGTTACATGGATCTATCTACCTGTTTTGCACTTTCAACCAATGATATTTAGTTACCGAAATGCCTATAATCAATTATACCCAATACCCTGATTGGTTTTATCAAAAGTAAAACGGACAATGGAGCAGGGAGGTTATAAAAATATGGAACTTAATGATTTTTTAGCAAAAAAAGGAACAGATGAGAAACTATCGCAGCTGATCATGCTGTTCAGTGAACAGGCCGGAGTTATCAAAGAAGGTTTTTTAAGCGCACGAGGGGCAGCCGATACAAAGAACGTCTACGGTGAAACACAGATGGCCCTTGACAAATGGGCTGATGAGGTATTGATAGATGCCCTAACAGAATCAAGACTTGTCAGGTGGATCGCCACAGAAGAACAGCCAGACATTATCGAGGTTGAAGGTGCCGTTAACCAGTTCGGGGTGACCATTGACCCCCTGGACGGTTCATCACTCATAGACGTGAACCTGGCAGTGGGCACGATCGTGGGCCTTTACCCGGGACATGTGCTGGAGCCGGGCAATACCATGGTGGGTGCCCTGTACATCCTGTACGGACCTCTCACCACCCTTACCTATACCACAGGCACTGGCGTGCATGAGTTCGTAATGGGTGAGGACGGCCGCTTCACATTGATGGAGGAGAACCTGACCATCCCTGACGGCAAGATATACGCCCCCGGAGCCCTACGCAAGGATTACCTGCCCTACCATAAGCAGTTCATAGAGCAGCTTGAATCCGAAGGTTACAAACTGAGGTTTTCGGGATCATTTGTTGCAGATGTACACCAGATACTGCACAAAGGGGGTTTGTTCACCTACCCCGCATTTGCAGGCAAGGATTCAGGAAAACTCAGGCTGCTGTTCGAAGGGACGCCTATGGGTAAAATGGTGAGCGAAGCGGGAGGTGCCATATCCAATGGAAGAGGCAACCTGCTGGATGTAAAACCCTCCTCGGTCTCGGACCGCACACCCATATATGTGGGAGGGAAACGGGAGATCGCTTTAATTGAATCACTTGTAAAAGGGTCTGGAACATAGCATGAATCTCCTGGCAGAGGACATTGAACAGATCGGGCATATACTGGCACAGAGGTATTTTACCGAACAGGGCTGGAAATTTTCTGACCTCAGGTTATCAGGCAGCAAGATCATAGGGGCGGTAGAGGTTGTAAATGAACAGTATTCCAGGTATCCGTATATGAGCCGTGACTGGTATGTTGAAAATTCGGCAGAAAAGAGCTTCCACCTGTCCAACAGGTGGGATAAACTGACCGTTCTTGCCAGCCTGCTCCAGACCTGCCCGGATATGTTCGATTTTTTGCTTAAGATCAATGACCAGAGGTCCCTGTGTATTGTAAAAACCCTGCAGTCCGACCTGAACAAGCAGCAGCAAAATGCCATTGCCGAAGCCAGAAGATCGGGGTTTAATGTGTATATTTTCAGGGCAGGTGTCCCGGAAAGTCTGGACTTTGAACTTGAAGAGGTTGTAGGCGGCATATCAGGGCGCGGGACTTTCAGATAATTGAGACATATTTAGCAGAATCGAGTGCACCAATATATATGGAACGGTCTTTCCTGCACCAGCCCAACTACCACGTTAATGTGAGATTAATTAACTTATCCACATCATAACCCATAACTTCAAAGAACGTATAGTCCGTTATCAAGTAATTGTTCGGGACAAGGGTATCAAGAAAACCATACCAGTAAACCACCATTCCTGGCCCGTACAGGTCCTCATAGAAACTGAACTGTTTTAGCTGGTACCTGTTATGCTCCTTCTCATCAGCGAACACAGCCTTACTTTCAATCCACCTTACATCGATCCCGTCAACCTTATAAGGCTCAGAAAGTAAAAAATCAGGAGTCTTGGTGTTGGGTTCCTTGCTCATATCAGATTCTGTAATAAATTCCAGGTCACAGTGCTCAAGCCATTCATGGATAAGATCCTCACCCATCCTGCCCTGGCCACTCTGCACTGAATGAGCCCGGGGCGAGTAACAGAAATCCACATCAATTGCCTTTATCAGTTCGTATCTTAACCGTTTATCCTCAAGCACTTCAGGGTTTTTTACCACAGTTTTACTCTTATAACCCATTTCCTTAAGCATGATAGATGCCAGGAGCACTGGCGGGAAATTATTCTTACTGGCAAGTTCCAGTATGGTGTCCCCCCGTTTCCATGACCGGATCAGGGTAGGAGCTTTATTAACTATACGGCTGTGGTATTTCCTCACATTCCTTACAGTCTTCTGGTGAAGTATATTAGAGATGGCGCCTGTGTTAACCGAATATGCCTTTGATATTTTATTGATATCTTCAAAACTTTTCAGTTTTTCATATATCTTCTTGTATTTTCGCTCATTCATTTTTCTTAATCTAAAGGTTATACACTTGTCTTGTACCTTAAAATAGCTGCCATTCCCCCGAAGGCATTCATCAACTGGGCACCCTCTTCAAAATCAGTGGATATAAACACTATCTGCGTACTCATCTGGTCTGCCAGCGTGGAGAGTTCATCCACCACGTCAGTAGAATCTGTGACCTTGACTGTACCTTTACACTTCTTACAGGGAGCCAGTTCTGGCTTATCCTCGCCCGGCCTGCGGGTCACGGTCACAGCATCAGCACCACCACACTGGGTACACTTAGTGTTCAGTCTCTCCCTTCGCAGATCCTCTGAGAGCAGCAGCACTTCCACAGACCCCATCTGGAGGTTGGTCCTGACCTCTTCCTCGCCATATGCTGCCAGTCCGTTATCCCCTACAAGTTCCTTAAGGAAGCGTTCCATGTACTTCTTTTCCTTGATAACATCAAGGTTCATCAGGGCATCTGAAGCATTATCTACCAATTCGGACAGGCCGCTTTCGTCAGTATATGAAGTGTCGAACAGGCCCAGCACCTTTTTTTGCAGTTCATGGTGAAAGTATTCCCCGTCCTCGAATTCTTCTTTTGTGGGTGAAGGACCACCTATCAGCACAGCCTCCAGATGCTTGTGGTCAACAGCGAGGAATACTTTGCTGGCGGCATCACCTATACGCTTATAAAAATCATGGATGGCGATCAGCCGCAATTGCTGGAAACGGTGGGCGCTCTGGCCGCCTTTACGCTGTTTACCGGGTACGTTTGAGGTCATATGGTCCATGGGCTCTATACGCTTGCCTTTGAGCAGACCGACTGTGGCTTCCCGGCGGTCCAGCACCAGCAGGCCATAGGTCATCTTATCTGTCAGCATATCCTCAAGCGTCTCAAGGTAGAAACCAGAATCGCAATGGTACTTGTATGATATCAGGGGCTCGGGAGGTTCCACAGTAAAACTCTGCAGGTCGGTCTTGTTACTCCCCACATCCACAGCACCCGTGAACAAGACCACACCTTTCTCAGGTGAGCGGGGAAAGTACCTTAACCTTGACATCAAGCTCTCAAGTGCACTCTGGACATTGGTCCTGGTGATCTTTGACTTGATGTTGGCTGCCTGACCGTGTTCATCCCTGAGCTGGGCTACTACGTCAGAGATCTGCTTATCCCGGGGGATGTACAGGGATATGAGTTCTGTACCCCTGCCCTTCTTTGACCGCAGTTCTTCAAGCTGACGTTTGAATTCATAACGTTTATGAGCATCTGATTCTGTCATATATGTTAATATCTCCTGCCAAGACAGTTGTAGATACAGTGCATCGCCTATATATTTTATCCAAGTTGTGTTTTTTGCATTTTATCTTGACCGATTCATCAAGACAGGTCAGAAAAAGATCTATGTTGTTCGTAGCTGGGTACCGATTATCCTGTCAAGCATCCGGATAAACTCGGATTTTGCTTCTTTCGGGATGGTGGCCCCCGCGGCAATATCATGTCCGCCACCCATTCCATTTACTGACCCGGCAGCACTGCTCATGGCTGCAGAAAGGTTCAGGCCCCTGTGCACAAGGTCATAGTTACCCCTGCCGGAAACCTTCACGCCATCCTCGGTATCTGCAAATGCGATTATGGGTAGTTTCCTGTTACCAACAACACTTACACTCATTCCTGCTACTATACCAACGATCGTATCCTTGATCTTATGACCTGCATCAAAATACTGCAGGTTTTCAAGCGTTACCACACCCCGCTCTTTCACCAGGTTGATCCCTTCAACCAGATTGCGTCTATGTTCTGCCAGAAGCTGTATGGCATTCTCGTATTCTTTATCCCTATCCCCCCGGCATACGGCAAGGCCGGTCATAGCACGGTCATACCTGGCAGTTGCATTGAGCAGTGTCGAGTATTCGGAAGCATCCCTGGTTTCAGTACCTTCGCGCTCACGCAAAAGAGTATATACCTCCCCCACCAGCCTTTGGATCTTATGTACAGCAATTCCTGCACTCATACAGTACTGTATCAGACCGGATATCACCCTCTGCTTCTCATCCTGTTCCAGGTCTATCCACTTCAACCACTTCTCGCCCTGGAAACGCAAGCCCATATCCTTTAAAAATCCGATACATGCCTCCTCATTCCCTGATAGCCCGGGTAGATAAGGATCTGAAGAGTATTGCAGCATCTTGAAGACCGGTCTGGTCTGTTTTCCAAACATTGTCAGGTCGCGCTGGCAGTGTATGGCCCCATTTTCCCTGCCCAGCCTCACTATCTGTCTGTTAATTCCTATCAGCTTACCCTGCTTGACATGCTGCAGGTCCCCGACAGCACCCACCACAGCCAAATCGGCCAGGTCGTCATTACGGCCCATAGCCCGTGCCAGTAAAAACGTTACTCCTGAACCGCTGATCTCGTATGCACCATTGATATTGAACACATGTGGGTTAAGATGGTAAGGGCCGTCGCCTGAAGGTATATGGTGGTCAGATACCACAGCATTGAGACCCAGGGCGTTGATCTGTTCAAGCATACCACTGCCCAGGTCAGTAAATACTGTTATGGAAGGGTTAGTATCAGCAATCTGCCTGAGGATAGATCCATCAAGCTGGCGTACAAAATCCACTGTATAGTCCTTACCCGCCCTCTCAAGGGCAGTGCACATAATAGCAGCAGATGTCAATCCGTCAGCATCGATGTGGGATACTACATGGATGTTATTCTCTTTTAATATGGCAGCAGCACACTGCCTGGCCCGTGTTTCCAACCTGTACATACTTTACAGTTCGTTAGTGGAAGATATTTTCATGTCTGTCGGTACCTTGGTAACATTCCCTATCTTGGCACCGATAATCTCCCTGACATCCTTTTCAGAAGCAATATCTACCAGACGTTGTGTCACCACACCATCGAAAATCACGCTTTTAACCTTGCTGTCCACGTCTTTCATTGAGTTTGCCAGGTCCCTGACCATGACTTCCTTGATCACGGCTTTATTCTCATCCAGGAACCGCCCGCTCAAAGTACCGCTCAGTTCACTCATTTGTTCCTTAAACTCACCAGAAACTGTAGACTGGGGCTTTACAGGTCTTCGACGCTGCCGTTCCACACCCCGGGACTTTACAGCAGGCTTGACTATCCTTGGCCTGATGTCCCTGCGTTCTTCCCTGCGCTTTGGGTGGGATGAAGCCCTGGCCTTGTGTCCTCCTATCTGGTACATATCCATGGCCTGTTCCACAGGTATCTTCTGGCGCAGGGATTTGATGATCTCTCTCTGGACCAGTTCTTCCACGCCTTTTCCATCCGGGGCTCTTGCTATGAAATCAATATCAGCAACCTGGAGCAGTTCCTTGATGATCAGTTCACCGCCCCGGTCACCATCCGTGAATGCAGTGACCTTCTTATTCTTGCAAACGTCAACGACTGCCTGGGGCACATTTGTACCACCCACTGCAACTGAATTCTTAATACCGTATCGCAGCAGGTTCAGCACATCAGCCCGTCCTTCAACCACAATAATAGCATCCGAATCCGTAACATTAGGACCGCAGGGGATATTGTCTTTACCTAAAAAGACCATTTCCTTGACCCTTACAGCCTGTTTCACCTCATCAGTGATCTCCTGGCTTTCAGGGATGTTCTCGTCGAACATGTCTGTGAGGATGTGCTTTGCCCTCTTTACTATATGCTGCCGTTTTGATGCACGTATATCCTCGATCTTGGTTATATCGATATTTGCAATACAAGGGCCGATCCGGTCGATGGTTTCCAGGGAAGCTGCCAGGACTGCGGTCTCAGTCTTATCAAGGCTTGATGGAATATCAATAGTACCATTTGATTTACCTGCGGTTGATTTTATGTTTACCTCGATCCTGCCGATCCGTCCGGTTTTCTGGAGTTCTCTCAGATCAAGGTCATTGCCTAATAGTCCTTCTGTCTGCCCGAATATTGCACCAACAACATCAGGTCGTTCCACGATTCCGTCTGCTTTTATTTTGGAATGGATTATATATTTGGTAGTGTCTGTATCTTGCATAATGTATACCTCAAAGTATGTGTCAGAAGTAGGTAGGAAAAATCTAATCCGATCAAGACATGGATGGATAATAAATTATTTAGAAATATCTACAATTAAATAAATTCACCAATACTTATACCAGTACACTTCCACTATCTGGAAATCCTGGTATGGATCATTTATCAGTTACATATTATTCTTGATACTTCGATTTTATTATCTTTATACGCAGGGGCTCTGGAAACCTATTCATTATTGCCCATCAGTCCCTATTCTCTCCCGGATACCCGATATTGATCAGGGCACCCGATTGCTTCCATGTAGTTAATTATTGGAATGTGCGAAATTTCTATCTACTTAATTATCACAGATTTTCTACAGTATTATTATATATTATTGTATATTTATAGTAATATATATTGTATAATATGTCTTGTGTGGCAACATTGTTTTATATTACCGCATATCCATTGTGTTACATATTATCTAATAAATGTTATTAATTAATATTTATACGTGTTATTGTACATTTATAGTATTATATTATAGTGATATATATTACTTATAATATTATCATATATTTGAGTATATCATATATTTCGTAATGAATGAAACACATTGCATCAATTATTCAGATCAATGTGATTTTCATACCTCTACCTTTGTGGAAAATACATAATAAACTTTTGGTATGAAAATAAAGAATGTCATGTAAATTCATATACAATTAAAAGTACTTCAAATCAGATGTCAGGTTTGAAATGTGGGTATCTAAACTCTCAATATCCTTAATCCTTTTTTTTACGAGGTTCTTGATCTTCTTTCGAATATCCATATTCACAGTCGCACTGGTGCTTCTCAGGTAACCTTCCATAAGGGTAGCCAATTTTTCACCTTTTTCATCCCAATCGGTGAGTACGATCACGTTATTGTATTCCCTTGCCACTTCTTCACAAAACACAAGAATTGACTTTTTTGTACCCAGCATGATGGCACCGGTAATTCCCAATGCCCTCAGGGCTTTCCTGTCCCTTTTTCCTTCAACAATGATGAGTGCCCCTTTATCAGACATCTGTTGAAGTTCAAGGATCAGTTCTTCCAGTTTTTCAAGCCTTTCAAGATCATCCAAAGGAGCCACCACAAAACATGACGTTTCAAGCTGTTTTAAACTTTATCTATCAGGGATTCCATCAAGCTATTGACCTGTTCCAAATTCATTCCCTTTATGTGAACTGTTTTTTTATGACTGGAATGTCCTGAAATAAGGGTAATATCATTTTCTTTAATCCCCAGCATCCCTGAAAGTTCCCTTATCAACTGCTGGTTTGCCTTACCTTTCTGCGCTTCCCTGGAAAGCCTGACCTCGATACGTTTTCTCCATGGATTGTAACCACTGGGAATTTTTACGGTCTTAGTACCGGGTGTAACTTCAATATCAATGAGTACCCCATCGCCCCCCTCTCTTACAGCATCTTTTACAGACATGATCCATTTACTGGTATATTTCAGATGAACGTTTATTTCTTTTACGGAATATTGCCAGATTTACCAGCGGCTCACCTTTTTCATCCATCATTGAATTGAGAGTGACCTCAAGTGGGAATGCTGTACCGTCTTTCTTTCTTGCAAGGATGAGGCCGTTCCAGTAACCATATTTTTTCAAAGAAGGGATTACATTTTCAGTAAAATTTGAGATGTCTTCCTCTGCATAGAATATGCTTGCATGCTGTCCAATTAATTCCATTCTACTATATCCGAACATTTTTGCGCCCGCTTCATTAATGAATGTGATATTATGGTCAGCATCCGAGACATCAATACCATCTAAGGTAAGATTGAGGGCTTTATTGAATATCAATATGTTCTGTTCTGCCTTTAACCGTCTATCGATATCCCTGCCAATACCATGAACTCCCACAGGCTTGCCGTCTTCCAATATTGGCCGGACATTAAATTCAATGAATAATCTGGTCCCATCCGTCCTTATCACTTCAAGTATAACCGGAAATTGTATTTTTTCACCCTGAATAAGCAGGCTTATTACGGATTGTGCAACTTCCAGGCTTTCTGGTGTCAGTAAGTCCCTTATATTTAATCGCAAGATGTCTTTTTCATCTAAATGTAAAATTTCCAGTCCGGCCTTGTTTACAAAAAGGACATTGCCTTCCATGTCATGGGCATAAATTATATCCGCCGCATTTTCAAAAAAGTCATGATATATTTCCCGGGATTTGTGCAGCTTTTCTATTAGATCGGCTTGCTTAATGGAATTACCCAACTGCCTGCCAATAATTGAAAATAATCGTTTTTCTGTTTCTGTGAATTCATGTATATCATGATTACTTATCATTAATATTCCATTGATGGAATTCTCACTAATCAGGGGAATAGCTGCAAAAGAACGGAATCCTTGATTTATTGCCGCCATTTTTCTTCCGGCGTCTGCGTAATTAACTTGGGCAAGCACATCCGGGATTGCAACTACCTTTCCTTCATCCATTACAGGCAGCAGGGTCTTCCATTTCCGGGTAATTTCACTATGTTTTTGTAAAAATTCTTTAGAAACTGTGGAATGTACTGTCAATATGTAGTTACCTGTCTCCCTATTAAGAACGTATATGCCGCCGGATTTCATTTTATTGAATTCCAGTACTTTATCGAGCAATTCTGAAAGGGTTTTTTCAAAGGGATTTCCCCTGGAAATAATTAAAGAAATTTGGTTAAATAACTCCAGTATTTCAAATTCGTTGTTTTTCTCCTGATCAAGGAAATTGTCAGGCTGGTGTTTTTCAAACAAACCGTGAATTGAGACAAGTTTTCCTCCATCGTCATGGATTGGAAATAATGTATGTGATACGGTAATTCCTTTTGGACCCGCAAGGTTGTACTCGATTTTTGAAGAGGTGTCTTCATTTATTATTGATTGGAAATTCTCCCTTACCTTATCCCTGTCCTTACTATGGACCCATTCTAACGTTGAAAAATCTATCGTGTCCAGGCATTCACTGGATCGTACATTGAATATACTTTCACACGTTTTATCAATATACATCAGTTTACCGTTCTTATATGCAAGAAAATGAGTGCCTTTTGAAATCCCGGGTATGCCATGTCTACTTATATTCATTGATGTCCAGGCCTGGTCGGTAGATGACATATGTTACATGTTCTATTATTGTCTATTTAACAATAACGCATGACAGTGCAAAGTATTTAATAAAAATTTTTACCCTGAATTCAATATCAATATATTCTCATTGATGTGAAATAAAAAAATATTTACGTCCTATCAATA
>Ga0255457_1044_pt1 | contig 23431 bp, 19 predicted proteins | sample ANMaggQBNCT02L10_FD_182650 | JGI IMG/M metagenome (GOLD analysis project Ga0255457, IMG submission 182650) | Sediment cell enrichment communities from methane seep in Santa Monica Basin, California, United Staets - ANME aggregate JGI... | ecosystem: Environmental > Aquatic > Marine > Cold seeps >...
ATATTGATGACGCGCAGAGCGCATCGCTTGAAGTCAATCTCTATTGTGAGGCCGGCGACATGAGTTTCTGGTACTCCGTGGATTCAGAGGAAAACTACGATTTCCTCAAATTTTATATTGACGGCGCATTAACAGATCAATGGTCCGGATTGATGCCTTATGCACAGGCAAACTACACGCTTACAACCGGCATGCACCACTTTAAGTGGGAGTATGAAAAGGACAAGTCTGATTCAGCAGGAAGCGACACCGCATGGATTGACGACATCTCTTTCCCTGGAAGTGTGGATTCCGATTCCGACGGCATGCCTGACGGCTGGGAGATCGACAATGACCTGAACGGCATATCTGACGATTCCTCTGATGATGCAGACGGCGACTTATTCACTAATTATAAGGAGTATATGTTGAATACTGACCCTATGAACCCGGCTGACAAGCCCGCCTTGGAGACCGGCTTTGACGCCGACTTTGATCTGGATGGATCGGACCTGGCCCGATTTGTGGATGGGCTGTCAAGCGGCGTGCTGACTGAGGCGGATCTGGAGGAGTTTGCAAGGAATTTTGGGAAGAAGTAGGGTGAACACAAAACACGGTAAATCCTAACCGCTCAGGTCAAAAAAACGCAGAACATAAAAACAAAAAGCCGCTCAGAAATGAAATCTGAGCGGCTTTTTTTGATCGTAAGTGATCGGAAGTCAGTACTCTTAACGTCGTCCCAGCTCCTTCAGGGCCTTTTCCGCTTCTTTTCGGCCGGGAAAGCTCTCATTGTTTTTAATAGCCATTTTCAAGTACTCTCGTGCCTGAGCCTTTTGTCCCAGACCGAGGTAAATCATACCCAAATGATAACTGATTACGGGACGATTCTCAAGCTTTTCCTCAACGCCCACCAGCAGATCCCTTGCCCTTGCAAGGTGCCCTTGACGATAGTAAATCCACGCCGCAGTGTCCATCACCTCAGGATTGTCCTTGAATTTTTTAACCAGCGGCGAAATGAGCTTCTCCGCCCTTGCCAGGTTTTTCTTTGTCGGGTCGTACTCGGCGTAGTAAAAGGCCAGGTTATTCGTTGCTGCTGATGCATTGGGATTTTTATCCAACACTTCCTCGTAAATCGCTTTTGCTTTGACGTGTTCTCCTTTTTGCTCCAGAAGCACTGCGATCAACATAGCTATACTTTGATTTCTAGGATTTCGTTCTCTTATTTTCTGATATTTTGCGATTGCCGTATCAATAGAGCCCAGAGACTGTTCAAGCTGAGCAAGGCTAAACAGGGCATCAGAACTGTTCGGATCGATTTCAAGCCCCTTTTCAAAGTTCTTGCGGGCAGTATCAAAATCTTTGTTAACAGAATGCAGCTTTCCCAACAAGACATAATAGCGGGAATTCATCGGGCTTCTAACAATTTGCTCCCTGCATCGAACAATAGCTTTGTGTAACTTTTTTTCTTTCACCAGCATATTGAGCAGTTGGCTCAGAGCTGGTACAAAATCAGGCTCGACTTTTAATGCCTTTTCAAAAAGTGCGGCGGCTTTCTCTTTCTTTTTCTCAATCAGTTCTACAATTCCGTTTTTGTAGCAAGCCAGGGCGGAATCGGGGTCGAGGGTTAAAAGACGGCCAAAATACTTGCGGGCATCTTCCACATCCTTTCTTACAAGCGATATATCGCCCATGGCCAACAACGCCTGTCTGTCATCAGCATCGATCTCCAGAACTTTTTCCAGTTGCTCTCTTGTCGGTTCAATCTTTCCCTTCTGTCTGTAGACATCCGCCAGCCCGAATCGGGCTTGTTTCTCTTTCGGATTAATCTCAAGAATCTTTTTAAAAGTATCTTCTGCAAGCTTTGCTTCGTTGTTCAAAAAATGTGTCTTGGCAAGGTTTAAAGAAGCTGGAATGTTTTGTGGCTCCTGGCGAAGAACAGCCCGGTACTCTGCAATGGCCCCGACAAAATCATGGCGGCCGGCCAGGATACTCCCTTTCATGGAATGGGCGTTCACATCTGCTGGATTCTCCTTCAGCACCTCTTCCACAAGCTTGAGGGCATCATCTATTTTTTTATCCTCATAATAAATACTAGCCATAAAAAACTTTGCCTTCAAGAAATCAGGGCCGGTGCGAACCCTTGTCATGAACTGTTCCAGCACTTCAAGTCCTTTATCCTTCGCTTTTGTCTGGAGATAATGCCTGGCCAGTACTTCGCACGGCTCATATTTGTCCGGCATATCTTCAATGGCCTTTTCCAGCACCCCAACCATCGCATCATTTTGCTCTTTTTCCTTGTAAAACCTGGCCAGGTAGAGACGTAGCTCCAGCTTGTCAGAACGTATGGCTATCAAATCTTGAAGAATTTTTTCTGCCTCTTTGCTCCTGTTTGTCCGGTTGTAAAAGTCTGCTAATAGTAACTTTGGCAAATCATTTTCAATATCCTGGTTGATCAGAGTCTTGTACTCATCTTCGGCCCGTGAAAGTTCGTTTTCTTTTTCAAGAATTTTGATGAGCATCAGCCGACCGGTTGTATTTTCTTCATCCTGGGCCAACAATCTTTGAATGAGGGTTTGGGCGCCAGATGCATCCTCGCTTTTGAGTCTTATACCGACAAGCATGAGATAGGGTTCTGGTCTTTTTGGGTTTTTCTCTATGAGAGACTTTAATATTGTCTCTGCTTTTTCCTCCTTATTATCTGCCATCAGACAGGTGGCCAGCAGCAAAAGGGCATCTTCATGGTCCGGATTTCCGGCCAGAACAAGATCTGCCTTTTCACGGGCCTTGCCCTTTTGTTTTGCCGCCATCAGGATTTTCCCAATGGCCACCTGTGCATCCAATAGATCCACATCAAGATCCACTGCTTTAGAGAGAAAACCGTAGGCTCTTTTCCAGTTCTTTTCGTGTAGCTCCACCATGCCGAGCATGTAATAGCCCTGGGCAAAGTTTGGATCAATCTGGAGGGCATTCTTGAATTCCAGTCGGGCCTTCACATATTCGCCATTTTCGTAAAGGGCCTTTCCCTTGTTAAAAAACTTCATCTTTTTTTCTTCAGGCCCGTCGCACGATACAATCACGGTTGCCGTGAGGAAAATACAAAGCCATAAAATAGATTTTTTACAGGTTATGTACATTTAGCCTCCTATAGACTTTCAGATAATTCATTTCACAAGGATAGAAGGAAAAATCTGAGTAAGTCGTGCTGATGTATACGTCGTCGAAGATTTTGACTGATAACGCAGTGAAATTATTTATCTGAAAGTCTATATTTAAACAATCAAACCCCTTACACCAATAACCCCCAGCGCCGCTACAGTTCCTATCCCTAACAGTTTATTGAGGTCACCTCGAAGCTCTGTTATAAGCACCTCACAACTAAAGAAAAATGTTATAATCTTTGCTGCCACCAGCCCCATATGGTAGGTTTGGATCTGCTCATGCGGAAGGTTCGGCACAACCAGAGCGATAAAAAGGATCAAAAAGTCCATAGGGGTGATTTTAAACCCCATTGTTCTTCTTGAAAATTTAGCCGTGAGGATCGCAAAGACCACCAGCACCCCAAAAGAAAGGTTATAAACCTGTCCAGGCTGCCCGTTCATCCAGGGAGTCATATTTGCTTCGCTCAGGTATATCACAAAGGGAACAAAGAGGTATATGCTGAGCCTCAATGCGCTTGCTATCCATTCCTTTTTGGCAAGCCACGTCACAAGAATCATGCTCACCAAAGCGATTGCGAAAAACGAAAAATACTTTGGAGTGCTCTCTGGGAGAAAACAGGAAAAAAGAAGGAGAGCTGGAAACCCCATATAGGTTATTTTGAAAAAAATCTTGATATGAATGTTTTTCTCCTTAAATTTTTTCAGCCTGCCTTTTATAACCTTGTCGAACATACCATATCGCTTGAGCTTCCAGCCTGACTTGTCTGCTATAGAAAAGCCGTACAAAATGATGCTGCAAAAAATTACATATCCTATTAGAAGAAACCATTCAGAATAAAACCTGAAAAGAAAGGCAGAGGTAACGAGAAAAGCCTGGAGGATATAAATCACAAAGACAGCCTCTGTATGATAAAAGCCCAGGCGTATGAGCTTGTGATGAAAGTGATTTTTGTCTGCTGCAAAAGGCGACCTTCCTTCAGCGGTCCGTTCATACATAACAGTCAACGTGTCAAGAACAGGAAAGCCCAAAATGATCAAAGGTAAAAGGGGGTTAAGTGGGGTATTCCCCTGCGTGAGCCCCAGCAAAAGGGTTATAGCCGAAAAGCCCAGAAGCTGGCTTCCAGCATCCCCCATAAACAAGGTTGCCGGATATGCGTTAAACCTGAGGAAGCCAAAGATCGCCCCTGCCACACTAACCGATAACAGGGCAATGGCGATGTTTTCTCCCTGGTAAGCCAGGTACCCTATACAACAAAAGCTCAGAAAAGAGATGCCTCCAGCAAGCCCGTCAAGGCCGTCGGAAAGGTTAATGGCATTGGTTACACCCACAATCACGATGAGTGTCAACGGAATGGCGAACCAGTCGGGGAGCAATACATCATTTGGAAGAAGCATACCAAACGATTTGATCTTGATCCCCCCGTACAGAATCACAATTAGGGCTGCTGCTACCTGGCCCGTAAACTTGGCCTTGTACCCCAAGTTCTTGAAGTCATCCACGAGCCCGAAAAGAACCACGATTCCGGCCCCAATCAGAATCGCCCTCACCTCATGGTTGACAGGTGCCCACAGAAGAATAGGTACAAGCATCCCAAATGCCATAGCAATGCCACCGCTCTTAGGCATGGGCATAAGGTGAACATTCCTTTCATTTGGATAGTCCATGGCATGTACCCTAATAGCCAGTCTCCTGAAAATAGGTATCAGGACAATGGTGATGAACATAGAGATAAGGAATGTGGAAAAATAAATCATAGGTTGAACGTTGGGTTTGTTGAATGTGTTTGTATCGCTCTAATCTGGAAGAAACTCCCCAAGCACCGGAACAATCTCCCGCGTAAATTCCTGAAGTCTCTTCTCAGCCTCTTCCAGCTCCTCAAACCCATGCACAGGCGTAATTACCCTCACCATGGCCCCGTCTGTCCTCTGCCTTGTGAGGGCATCCCAGAATGCAAAGATCTTTAACTGGTAGGCATTGGTCAAAATGCGGCCTCGCTGGGGGAACCAGTAATAGGAAAGCTGTTTGTACCCGCTTTTCTGCATAAAGGCGCGATTAACTTTCATGGATCCGCCATCATTGGCCGGCAAAGGAATGGATACAGCGCCGGCCTGTTTGAATATCCATCCCCCGCCCGGCAGGCAGGTGGCCGGCGAGTGAATTGACTCTCCCTTGCGCTGGCTTTCGTAATAAGCTACATAAAAATTCACACTTTTACCTGTTGAGTCCTGGTACTCAATTATTGCGTAGTCGCTCAAATCCAGGGCGTCGATGAATTTTTGCTCCATGGTTTGATAGGTTCCGCTCCATTCACCCACCTTGAGCGGAAACCGGTCAAAAGATTTCTTAATAGGAATCTTCTCCCGAAACTCGATGCCTTGAGACAACGCCAAGGTAGCACCCAGTAGAATAACAGTTACAACAAACTGAGGAAGGGGAAATGAGTTTTGAATGCCTCCCTGCCTCCCACCCTCCTGCTGCTTTGAATCTTGAATCTTGAACCTTGAACCTTGAACCTTTTTTAATATCCACATCTCCAGCAACAGAACCCCAAGAGAAAACATAAATATAAACCACCCGGAAAACCCGTGAAAAAACCCCTCAGCAACCTTACTGCCCCAAACCTCGTAAAGAATACCGGTTAAGGCAATGCGCAGGCTGTTGGTAATAATCGAGAGGGGCAAAGTTGAAATAACAAGAACGGCTTTTTTCCAAAAGGCAGCACGGAAAAAGTAAGCCAGAAGAATCCCCAGGATAATAAGCGGAAACAAATACCGGAGACCGTTGCACGCATCCACCACCTGAAGTTGCGTAAACCCCAGATCAATGACATTGCCCTCCCGGTAAGCGGACATGCCGTATAGCTGCATCATGGCCACGCCTAATTGGGAAGAAATCAGCTTGAGATTAACCGAGATCTTGTTGTGGAGAAAGTTAGGAAAGGGAAACATGGTAAGGCTGAAGATAAGAGGAAATGCAATGGTTTTTAATTTCTTCCAGCCAAGATGCATCCAGCAGATGCCCACCATTACCAGCCAAAAAGAGATATAGAGAGTAAAATACTCTCCCCCCAACTCCCCCAACCAAAAAAAGACCATTCCCAAAATAAACGGTATCAGGCCCTTCCATGAGGAAACCGAAGGGAGCGATGCCAACTGGTTTCTTTTTTCCCAGATCAGGTAAAGGACTATAAAAGGAATCAGGTAGCAGTAACTGTAGTCTTCTCTTCCCCACTGGGAGATCATGTAGGCAAGAGAGGAATAATAGACTCCGATAAGCAGAAGTCCATAGAGGGCAATCTTTGCCAAACTGGTTGGCTTAATAATTCCTATGACCTTCAAATTAATATTTCCTATCAAACTTATTTACGTCCGTGCAATCCGTGTAGCGGGTTCCTTTGGTCACAGGCCTTCCAATACAAACTTCTGGATTAATCTCAATCCGATCCATTGGAATCATGACAAATACTTCCCGAAAAATTTCTCTTATCGTACCTATGCATGATATTCATGTCAACTTCAGAATCTAACCCAGTATCCCACCAACTTAGTTGTTTCTTTCAAAACCAATTTGAGCTGGTGAGGTTCCAACCACCATCCTACTTTTGTCTCCAGATTCTGGGCAGAAATATATTTTATTTTCTTTCCAGTACCCTGGAAAACAGTCTCAAAAGACCATTTGACACGCCGCAAATGCCACCAGTCGCTGACAACTAAAGCAGAATTGATTTTGTGCTCTTGCATGAACCATCGGCAATATTCAGCTTCTTCGAAAGTATTTCTTGGGATATCTGTAACGTAAATATTGGAAGAAGAAACACCATTTTCGAGAAAATAATTGGGAGACTGATTCGTTAAAAGAAGTTTTTGAGCATATCTCTCGTCAAAAAGCTTCAGCGATTTTTCTTGTCTTACCCGGGCATTTCCTCCCAAACAAATAATTAAATCCGATTTCTGCTCTGCATCAGCCACAGACCAAAAAATGACGATAGCATATAAGCCAACCGCTAATGATCCTAAAATTAACAAAGTGCTCAGAACAATTTTTAATTTTAGTGAGCATAACAATTCCCCAATCCCTTTCTCGACAAAAATTCATTTGAAAAATATATACAATCATTGTACACATCAATAAAACTTATTAATAATGACATTTGGGTGATAAAAAATGCAAACTTTGTTAACAGAAAAAGATGTCAGTTTTGTGGTCGATAAGAGAGGGCATAAGCGCGCTGTTCAAATTTCTTACAAAAAGTATATAGCTGTTCAGGAAGAATTGGAACGGTACGCTTATTTTGAGTCTCCGGAAGCTCAGGAACGAATACGAAAGTCTGATGAGGACTTGGAGGCCGGTAGATGTGCTCGTTTCTCCGGAAAAAAGATTGATAAAGCTCTGGAATGGCTGAATGATTGACATAGAAATTATCTTGACTGAAACACTTCGGGAAGACTATCGTCTCCTGCCCAAAACCGTCAAAAAGAAATTCGATAAACAACTCCGTTTCTTGGCCCAAAATCCAAGACATCCATCCCTGAAAATCCCCCGAATTAAAGATCATTGGGAATTCTATGTTGATAGAAAATACAGATGCATATTTCAGAAGAAAAAAAATCTATTCATTCTTAAACACGTGGGCAGTCATAAGATAGTGGATGATTTTTAATATGATTGACACTTTTTTTCTGCGGACTCCGCAGGAGGAAAGGTCTGTGTGGATCTGTGGCTAATTCTTTTTTACCCAAAAGTGCTTTGGGCTGAAATGGGTAAAGGCTTCAAGATAGTACTACTTATGTACCTTGAAAAAACTTTTCATCTTGGCAATTAAAATCATAATAACAAATATTGGCAATACCTTCTGTCTTTTAATTCGCTTTGGCTCAGAAATCAGTCTGTAGAGCCATTCAAGGGAAAGATTCAGCCAGATTTTGGGAGCCCGCTTAACATTCCCCGCAATGGTATCTAAAGTTCCACCTATGCCCTGACAAATTTTTACATTCTTTAAAGCATGTTTATAGGCGGCAAACCATTTCTCCTGTTTTGGAGAGCCGAGTGCAAGAAAGAGGATCTCGGCCTCTGATTTATTAATCCTGTTTATAAGATCAGGCATTTCCTCATCTTTTACATAGCCATTGGATCGCCCGCTAATTTCCAGCCCGGCATAGCGCCTCTTCAATGTTTCCGTTGCAGCTCTATTGACCTCTTCTTTAGCGCCATAAACAAATATCTTACTCCCCTCCTTCGCTGCCAGCTCACAGATATCAAATATGAACTCTGATCCTGGGACGCGTGCCAATCGTGCACCATATAATATTCTTGCGGCCAGAACCATGCCTATTCCATCAGGCAGAAGAAGATCGGCGTTTTTGTATGTTCCATAAAGCAAAGAGTCTTTTGGTGCAGAAAAATTTTTCTCAGGATTGGAGGCAAATATTGAATGCGGTCGTGTACCGTATTCGAGGTAATATTTTACCTTTTCAAGCGCTTCTTCTTTAGTGACAGGATCAACCCATATGTTAAGAATGCTTAGTCTATGCATGCGCGGTACTATTTTTTACCCAGTCAAACATGGTCTGAAGCCGAGATGCCAAAATGGTAAGTCAATAAACCTCATCATGAGTTCCTATCGCCAACAGAAAAATATCATCTTCCGTATCTTTTTCCGCTTTTACAAAATCAAATACGACACGCAGATTGTAATCCGCACTGCATGCCCATGAGCCTGAAAGTTTTCCCTTAAGCTTGTGAGTCTCCAGTTGAGGTGCAAATGGATTCACAACCAAAAGCCTTAAGGCTTCGGCTATATCATTGTGCAGGTCCGGCCGTTTACGCATCCACCTCTTAAAAGATCTTCCAAATGCATTACTCCATATGACTGTTCTCATTGGATAATCTCACGAATAAGGTCATCCACTGTGCCCCGTCTGACTTCACCGCGCGCATACTCCTGCCGTGCTTCCTTGACAGTTTGTGCAAGCCGTTCTCGTCGTTCCTCTGTTAGCCGATGTTTGACAATTTCTACAATGGACTCTCTTTGTTCTTCCGGAAAAGATTCTATGATGTCCAAAGCTTCATCAAAAGTTGTAGTTGTCATAAATTTTTACCCTCCTGTTAGCTAATAGCCCTTAAATTTATAGCATAGCGTTTAAAAGAAGCAAGGGAACTTTAGTGAACTTTGTGGGCTTTTGAGGTATATTTATTCATAAAAAGACTTGGGGAATAGGCCATTTTGCCACAGACACACACAGATTACACAGATGATATTCTTTATACCGCTCCAGCGGGATGGAATCAGTGTTAATCCGTGAAATCCGTGTCCAAAAATTTTCTTTTTCAGTTTTTTACCCAAATCGGCCTTAAGCGGAAATGGGTAAAGATTATGTGCGGATTGCGGTTACAAATGATATATCTTTTGCATATCCTCTTTTTTTGCAACTCAATACTCCGCTTTTTCTAATTGTCCCATAAGAAGGCGAATACCAGCCGAGGAGAGGATCTTCCCTGCCTTTGGTAAAGAAAAAATCGGGTTTATCCAAAAGCTTTATGTAAACTTTTGCCCCTTGATTGTCGATTAGCCACCAGTCATGATTTTTAGAACAAATAGCGTCTGGATAAAGATGGTAATTTAGCTCAAAGTCATGAATTCCTTCACCCGAAAAAGTATCTTTTATTAGAAAAGTCGTCTTATTATAAAAAAGGATAGATCGTTTGTGCCGCACTGGCGTATTTAATCTCGTATAACCATTGTGATTTGCCTTAATAAATAATTCATCTTTTTGTTCTGCAACCTTCAAAATTTCTGCCTTGTAAGGATGGCTCCATATAAAACCGGTTTCCTGGACAGCCTGATCCAGCCCGTCTATTGTAATTGTATTATGCGCTCTCGTCCCCTTAAAATATCTCCTAAACTCCGGCTCTCCATTGTATCTGTATGTGCCTGGATCTGCTAATATTTCCTTATCATCTTTGGATAAAGTAATTGAGAGAGCATCTGCATGACCGTGATTGTATAGAGGGGCCATTCCCAACGGACCATGATCAAATGTAAAAGTGACTCTGTTTTTACTCTTTATGACAGTATAGCCGGATTTCTTAAAAACCCTGATTCCATGTTTAATTCGGTCTGGTTTGAATCTTTTGGGCGCTATCCCCGGAGCAACTGCAAAGCCATCATCTTTATCACCTATTGATGGAAAATTTCCGTTTTTATCCTGAAAAGCATTAAGAAAATTCTCCCCCTGCACAAGCCTTGGTTTAATATCGCTGCAATCATGAAGTTTGTTTTTTTCCAGAAAATCAACAGCAAGCCAATATAAATCCAATACAAAGCGATGATAGTTCAAGGACTGTTCATGCGAATTCCTCCATCCAAAAATAGAGACCAAGCAATAAAAAAATCTGGCGCTCACGATTAAAGCCGTTTTCGTGTTCCTTCAGCACATTGTTTATCTCTGCCAGGTCAAAAAAGTTCACAAACCTCGAAGAATGGTCCAAAAGAATCTCTCGAACGGGGCCACTACGCCGGAACCAAATTTTGGTTGGAGACTGAAACCCTTTTTTTTTACGGTTGATAATTGATTCGGGGAGCACTTTTCTTGCAAAGTCGCGATGAATAATTTTAGTCCGCCGCAACTTTACCCTGTAGTGATAGGGCAGGGATTCAATGAAACGAACGAGTTCCAGATCAAGCATGGGAACACGGCACTCAAGAGAGTGGTGCATGGTAATCTTGTCAGTATACAGCAGTAAGTCGTCAGCGAGATTCATCCTCAAGTCAACTGCCATCATCCTTTCTACACTATTTTTTCTTCTAACACATTCAAGAAGATCATAAGTGTATTGTAATCTTTTTGCAGACTTGTGATCATGAATACCTATGAGTTTTTCAATCTTGTCGTCATGAAAAACTGAATAAGCAGAAAGAAAGCGCGGGATGTCATTCATGTGTTGAAATGTATCCAGTCCGCGTAAGATCTGATCATTGCGGACACCTACTAATTTTGCTAATGGTTTGAAAATCTTCGCAAGGATCGAAGGAAAGAAGCACCGATAAAGCTCCCCCTGATAGCGGCCATACCCGCCTAGTGGTTCATCAGCCCCTTGGCCGGAGAGTATTACTTTCACTTTCTGAGAAGCCAGTTTGGAGAGGTAGTACATCGGGATAATTGATGTGGTGGCCAATGGCTCTTCCACAATTCCAATACAGCCCCGGATGGACTCCAAAAAATCATCAAATCCGATTCTAGTGACTATATGTTCCAGACCAAGGTAGGATGCAGTTTCATGGGCTTCTTTAATCTCATCGCTTTCGTCTTGGTTTTTGAAACCAACAGTAAAAGCCTTCATCGGTCTGGAAGTATTTTCTTGAGCAAACTTAGCTACAAGGGCGGAGTCAATTCCGCCACTCAAGAGTATTCCCACTTCTACATCCGACATCAACTGGCGTTCAATTGCCTGCCGCAACAAATACCCATACTGATCTACGGCATCTGAATATGTAATGGATGATTTTAAATAAGATTGTGAAGATGAAATAATAGGACTTTCAAAAATTTTAAGCCCCGACTCTGAAAGATCAACTGAAACGATATGACCTGGCCTGACTTTGCGAATATTTTTGAATAATGTATCAGGAGAAGGAGAATACCTAAGGCGCAACAGTTCTGAGAGATTATCTAAATCAACAGTATCATGTACCATTTGTTGAATGGGTCTTATTTCAGACGCAAAAACTAGTTCATTAGGTTTTTGCCAACAATAATAAAGTGGCTTTACTCCAAACGGATCCCTGCATAATAAAAGCTTCTTTTTCTCTACATCAAGAAATGCTAATGAAAATATCCCATTAAAATCGCAAACGGCATTGGGTCCATATTTCGCGATATAATAGAGAATTGTTTCTGTATCTGAATGCCCCCTAAAATGAACATCCGATAGTTTACGCCTTAAATCTAAATGGTTATATATTTCACCGTTAAAAACAATAATGAAACGCCTGTTCATGGTGAACATAGGCTGATGTCCCGCCGGGCTAAGGTCGACGATGGACAATCGTCGGTGCCCCAGTATAACCGAATTCCTATTCAAAGATAATCGTTCAATCCCTGAATCATCCGGTCCACGCCTGCGAATCAAGTCCAAAATCGAATCTTCAAATTCCAAGTTAACCGAGCCGAGAATTCCGCACATACCCTATTTGAACTCCCAAGTTATTTCGGTAACCTGAGTTCCCTCGGCCAACGTCGAGGGAATCACAACCTTAAAGGTCTCTCTCAATTGATAGAAAGCCGGTGAAACGATCGTTTTCTCCAACTGGACGCATTGATCGCGGGCATGCAAGCGACAACAAAAGGCATCCGTTTCAATAGAGATACAATCCTTCTGTTCCTGACGCACAAATTCCTGTAATTGAGGATTGAGATGAAACGCGATTGAAGGCGGGCAGGTCCCGTGCCAGCGATCTGTAATCGTTAGTATATTTGGTTTGATCACTGTCTCTCTACAATGAGTTTCTCCAGACCACCATGTCACATCGGCAACAAAACACCCCGGCGCAACCATGCGGCCAGCGGCTTGGTGGCGTGCGCCCCAGAGAAATGGCCCAAAGTATTTATCTTGACTCGCCATATCGCTAAAATACAGTGTGTTATGAGCCGAAGTGGACCGCAGCATTTGCCGTTCCAGCGTATTTTTGTAGACATATGTCCCCGAATCAATGAAAACGCCTTCTCCCCCGAGCGTCAAACACATGCTCAAAGCATCGGCATGACCATGTCCCCCTGTAAAGCGCATACCCAAAGGTCCACAATCCAAAAAAAAGAATGCCTCACTACTTGTCCGGCGGTCAAAAGTGGCGCAATAATACCCGCCTATCGGGAAGTATTTTTCTTCAAAAACGCATTGACCGCCTGTAGGCGCATGTTTATTCTCAATTGACCGGTCCATTTCCACAGCACGGGCACCGAATAACCAGTAAGCGGTCTCTGTGAGTTTATCACTCCTCGCCAAAGACGGATCGTTGAAAAGAACTGACCATACGCCGAGTTGGTCGACAAACTTGTTGGAAGCCTCCGCAGCAAGCCGAAAAGCCCATGCACTGTCCTCATCGCCAAAATTTGGCGACATACCACGAACATCGAGTATTGCCGCCAAAAATTCACCAGATTTACGCAACCTGTCAGTAAACGCCACAGGAAACGATATACCCGACATGGTTCCGATCCAATAGGCAATAAACATCTGATTGCTGGCAAATACTTGATAGGACGCAGACTGTTCGTGATTGACACCATCCGGAAATACTTGAGATTCCATTTCTGCCAACAGAATCGAATATGCCTGTTTTCCGGCTATATCCAAAAAAATCCGCTCACGCCCACCAAAAAGGACCTTCCACCTCAAGGATGCCACAAAAACGCCAACAGCTTCGGAAATAAGATGGTTACCCGCAGAGCTAAAACGAGAGTAGTTTTTTGAGATGAACTGAATGTGCTGGTAAACGGATTGAGCCCATTTTTCGAGAAAAGTCGCAGCAAATTTACTTCGCTTTAGCAAAATCTCGAAGACAAGAGTCCAGCTTACCAAACGATATGCGGACACAGATGGACTTGTCCAATGAACCCCAAACATGAAGGGACATTGATCAATCCACGAATCCACGCGGCATACCAACTCATCCAGATAACGGTAATCACCTGTTAAATAATAGGCTTGGGCCAGGCGAGGCAAGTCTTGATGTTTGTTATGTTCAAATACATATTTGATATCTCCGACAGTCTTAAAAGACCTAAAATTAAGAAGCGGGGCATATCGGAGTGGTGTCTGAACATTGTTTTTATAGTCGTAATTCCATTGGATGACAGTTCCCAAACAATGCTCTTTCAAATCAAAAAATGAAAACCGGTGTCGCGAAGAAAGATCGGCTTCGGCAACGCATTGTGTCCGATATACATCCGGGAAATCCCGTTCCATATCCATACCGAAAACATCTGAGAAAACCGAGTTTTTCTTAACATCATCAATTGCCTTCAGAATGGCCGGTTTAGGTGCGCCAAAACACTTAAGTAGCGGATATATTGCGATATCACGCAGAAGCCGAGTCAACCGGGATACATACTCGCGCACAGACATAACAGATGCCCGACGCATAAACCATAATACCTTACTGATCATGCTGTTCATGCAACAAAAGATCAAGAAGCAACTGATTATTACACTCGGCCAGTGATTTTACGTGCATGAGAGCCTGATTCTGTCTATGCTGATAAGAAACTAGAGAATTAAGCACCCTATCAAATATCACCATGAATGCCACAGGTTCCAAATCCTTCATATCAATTGCATTTTCCCTCAACCCGAACATATCCATGAATTGATTGGATTTATCCTGATAGGAGATGGATACAGTGGGAACTCCCCCCTTTAGCCCATAGACGATGGAATGAGTTTTCGTACCAACAAAAAGGTCCGTTGATGCAATTACTGCAGCTGTGACAGGAGGTGACAACTCGCCTTCGAGAACGAAAACATCCTTCTCTCTTCCCGATTGAACAACCATTTCCTGCGCCAATGGTCGATCGCCACCTCCATGGACAGCCTCTTCCATGGGCACAATCAGGATCGTTGCATGATATTCATCCACGATCCTCCGAAAAATATCGGCCATAATATCGCGATACTGTTCCTTGGTAAAAAAATGCTTGTAGTAGAGATGATGTATGGTTACACCAATCAGAGGTCGACCATCGCGACGAGCGCTCTTCAATCCTTCCACGCGCTGGGCCAATGCTACATCCGTATCCAAAGCAAAGACGATCTCCGCCGTTTGCTTTAAATGATGTACGCCACGACAATACTGTAACCCGCCCTTCTCACGCAAGGTAACGACATCTACATAACGAAGAACAAAACCAGTCATTGCCCGTACAGGCCATTTAAAGACCCCAAAAAAGGGGCCCACTGTCTGGGCATAAATCATAGTCCGCTTTCGCATCGCAAAAGCGAGCATCATGGCATAAAAGTGAGAAAGATTCATTCCCATACCGTTAAAGTTAGTGAAAAAATGCCCGCCGGGAAGAACAATAACATCGGCACGTTCGTACAGATTAACGGTTTTTTTCTTGAAAGCAGGCACAGGCAAACAAAATTGAAAAAAGCGACGACAAAATGCCCAGAGAAAGCCATATACCATCCAACACCCCTCCTGGGCTGCGGATATTATACGGGGCAGCCCTCTACGAAGCTTAATTTCTCGCAGGTTAAGCGCAAAATCCCCAGCCTCGACACCATATTCACGGGTAGCTTCCATCGGGTCATAACTGGTCACGGTAAATGTCAGATCACTGGATTCAGCTCTCGCGCGCAACGAAGTTAACATTGCCAAAACAACGGAACTATCACCTTTGTTTGCATTATAGTTTTGTATAATCAGAATAGTTTTCATCGCTTCAGCAATGCTATAAATTTCCAGTAAAAAAGGAACACCTTGGGAAGAAAGCCCGCTATACGATCAAGCCTGAGAATCCCTGCCAACTTTATGTGGAAATAGTAACACCATAACTTTAGGTGGGTACACATTCCCACCGTCATTTCATACTCCTGAATATTTTTATGAAACAAGCCGGCATTACGCCCAACCAGACAATTCATGGCAATCGAGTGGTTTCTTGTCTTAGCCACAAAAATCCGCTTGTTGGCAGCAAGAAAATCATCAACCCGGCAATCTTCTATATGGATATCACCGAACCTTTGAGCATCCAGTACCATTTCATTACCGCGAGTGGTTTTAGTAAGAACAAGATTCACGCCTTCTTGATTGCCCTTATAGCGAGGAAGCCAAGCATCACACACCATGATGTCTGCGGCGAACCCACCGGGATCGGGGCAGACATGACATACCTTAGATGTGAACAACGGTGATGAAAAAACCATCCCCCAACTCAACGCATTGCCATAAGGCACACGCTCAATACTTCCATCATTAAGTTCAATACGAAGAAAGCCAGGCCATCCATCCCCACGATTGTTGATATCTACAATTTCGGATTCATTGAGCTTCATGCGTTTCAAACTATACCTGTAGGCACGATGAGTTGGAACATGTCCACATACCAAAGATATGGAAAGGAAAACCTTTCTACCCAAAGAAGGAATGCGGGCCACCATCAATGCTAATGCCTGAATATGGCACGGCAGCCCAACGATTGCCCATCGCTCACTCTCCGGGACTCGGTTTAATTGCTCAAAAATTCCAGAAAAACACACAGGAGAGTAGACAGATCCCTTGCAGGATGCAATTTCTTCTTGTGTACGAGCAAGAATAGTTTCAGATCGAAGCGGTTCGCCCTTGACCCGCCGGGAAACCACTGCCCCGTCAATATGACCGTTTTTCAGCAAAGACTGGAGTAGCGCCGTCACAAAACCCCCGGAAGCAGCATCAACTCTCAATTTATTTTCGGTGGCAAATGCAGAATAGGCTTGAACATAACTCCCTAACGCAGGATGAGTCTGCTCAAATTGTACGACATTTGACCAATGAACCGCTGGACAAACCGCCAAACACCTGCCGCACCTTGTACACGCCAAATGGTCAACCGCAGGAGCAAACAATCCCGTCCCAGGTTCCTGTTCCATTTTGATGGCATGTTCAATACACACTGCGGCACATGCGCCACAACCAACGCACACACCATGTGAATAAATTTCAGATACAGTAAACATGGTTAAGGTTTTACAAAAGGATCATCTCCTTCAACCTTTAAAACTTCACTGTAAATATTCTCAATCCTTTTTGCCACGAGCAACGCACCAAACTTTTCTCTAGCAAAGTTTCTGTTATAGATCCCCATGTTAAAGCCTAAAGCCCTGTCGACAACCAATTTTTCCATAAACTGAGCATACACATTGGGGTCCTTACTTTCCGTCAAATAACCCATTTTACCATCTTTAAAAAAATCGATAATTCCTCCCACGGCTCGAGTAATAACTGGCAAGCCGAAAGCCATAGCCTCCAGCACGGATATCGGCATCCCTTCGCCATAAGAAGAAGGAAATATATACAAGTCAGAATCTTGAAAAGCTGCCCACTTTTTTTCTCCCCGTAGATAACCAGAAAAAGTCACATTCTGAATATTATTTTGTGCGACATAACGTTTTGCTGCCACCAATTCATGTCCATCACCGGCGAAAATCAGTGTAACAAAAGGGTATTTTTTCTTTAAAATGTTGTATGCATCTAAAGTTTCGTACACACCTTTTTCCTTCTCAATCCGGGAAAGAAACAATATGTTATATTGTTTCTCAGTAAGGCATTTTTTACGAATCACGCTTCGATCAAAAATCCCCTGGTCGACCACTGTGGTCTCAACAAAGATCTTTTTATCATACCCCATTTCAAGCAGCCTATCCTTAAATACTGAACCTAAAACAATACATGCATCTGCTTTGAAATATATCTTTTTGAACATAAAAAAAATTTTTTTACGCAATATTTTTTCAAAATTTTCATCCCAACCGTGTATAAAAACAATAGTTTTACAACCAGTTCGTTTAGCCATCAGCAAGAATAAGGCATCACGAATAATTGCCTTGTAGCCAAGAGAGGGGTTCAGGTGAACAATGTCGTAATGACTCATGTGAAGTTGATTGTAAAAATTTATATAATCAGTAAGCATTCGTAATACGGTCTTCCATCGGGACTCATTATAAGTAAGGCCACCTACTGTAAAATACTTAACACCGTGACTAAAATAAGACCTAACAACCCTGTAATATGTTGCCACACCACCATTCTTATTCAAATCAACTGTATTCAATAAAACTTTCATCACAGACAGGACCTCCAAAGCATCAAAGTATAATATCTTTGTACTACTTCTACTTTATAAACTGGGTCATACGCGACCGGCTGCCGTAGGCAATGTGAAGCGCTCATCAAACAACATATGAGGTGCGCCCCGGATTTCGGCCGTCACTTTTACGTTACTCCCGGGTTGTGTGCGATGCTAACATCACCAGGTAATTACCGTTACTGAGACGGGTTTATTTGACGCTTAATCTGCCTGGCAATAGACCTACTTTACAAACGCCGAATATATAAGGAATAAAATTATCGTCAACGATACTCTGCCAGCTATACCGTAAAGCGACTTCTTTTATCGCACTTGAATCATATTGTTCTTTATTTGACATAATTTTCTTTATAGCTTCATAGAAGCTATAAGCAGAATCTTTAATCAAAACACCGTTATTTTCATTAATAACGATGGCATTTTCCTTCGTCTGAGTTGCCACAACCGGCATACCAGCAAGTATATACTCATAGGTCTTTGTTGGCGGCTGGCAGTCATATATATCATTTATTGGTACATAAGAGACGCCAACATTACATCTCTGATAGTATTTTTTTAATTTACTATGGTGAATATAACCCGGTAAGCGTATCACATCAACAAGCCCTTTTCTCTCAACGAGCCCCGTTAATCTCTTCATTTCGCCAGGTTGCCCATCACCGACGATGTCATAAGTAATGTCTATTGTGTCCTTGGATTCCGCATAAAATCTTGCAAAGCCTTCGACTGTATATTCAATTCGCCTTCCATTAAAAGTACCAACATATAAAAGTTTCAATGAATCAAACTGTTTTGGCGAAACATCTGCCGGTTCAGCCCCAAGGGGTAAAACATGAAATTTGTCTTCTGGCAGTCTCAATTTTATCGCCAAGGATTTGGAAATCACAGATATATGTGAAAAGAACCGGCTTTCAATCCTAAGAACAAAATCGCTCAGCTTTCTTACAAAAAGATTTTTTGCAACGCTACCAGTTCTAATATCAAAAATAAACCTCATCTCCGAATTAAACAATTTGAGCAGTGAGCATCCAACGAAATATTTAATAAAAATCACATCATAATCTTTCCTGCATTCCCGCAGAAACGCAAATAAAAGTCGTAAATACCTAACTATAACACTACCTCTTCTTGGGACATATATACAACCAACCCCATCAACTTTTAATATCGGCTTTGCTGCATCAAATCCGATATATGTTATCTTAAAATAATTACTAGCGTATTTACAATAATAATAGGTATCGATATGGTAGCCAAATTGGTCACGGTTTATTACCAGCAACTTCTTTCTCACGGGGAATCTCCGAAAAATACTAAAATCATCTAACCTCAAATATTGACACTACGCAACCTGATCATTAATAGAACCCAGGAAATAACGTTCCCATCCTGACCCAAGGTTTGAGTCACCCTCACCATCCTTGTCCCTTCACTGCGTGTCAATAAAGATTACCTGCGAAGTATAAAATGCCATCGGCAAAAGCAAGCTTAACCCCCTTAACCTTAGCCAACCTACCAACACACAATAACGTTTACCGCAGGAGAAATCCCAATTTTTTTGGCCATTTTTTATCTATGCGACAAAAAAAATCATATCCAAGCCGAGGTGAAAGCGTTTCCAATTATCAGGAAGACCTTCTCGCAATTTATAACAGGCTGTTGCACAAACAGCTTTGATTGATTAAGAAATACTTCTGGCACACCTGATAACCTTTCTAAAAAGACGCATCTCATACACTCATTCATTACAAACACATGAACTCATATCAATAATACTTAGAAAATTTTAAAAGGTTATTAGCACCATAAAAATGAAATATTAAAGTGATCCATTGGAAATAAATCTCCACCATCTCCTGTTCCATATAACCCGAGTTGAAAACAAAAAAACCTTATTTCGGCAATTACTGTTCATTAATCAACACCACTGAAATATTTTGTAAATTTGGTATCAACGCAAGAAGAATGAAAAGTAAATAATTGAAGTCACCATGAAAAAGACCATTTGTTATTCCGTTAACGTAAATCAGAATCGCCATTACCATGCACACCCTGATATCATTGGAACGGAGCCCTGATGTTGCCATGCCTGTCCGCCCGAATGCGGTGATTAAAAACCAGTGAAACAGCACCCAGCCTATCATGCCTGTATAAGTCAGCAGTTGTATATGCAGATTGTGGGAACTGGCCACCGTTTCAAAGCGGGTACTGCCTATGCCGTTGCCCAGAAGAGGCCTGGCCTTAAATCGTTCAAGCTCTACTCGCCACATACCAGCCAAACCGTAATAGCTACGTTTCCAATTATCCAGATTGGTTATCCGCTCAATGGAAGTCGCGATTCCGTGTCTTTTCTGCTCCGAAAATGCGTCAAACTTCTTTCTTATTTTACTGTATTCTGAAACGTTAATAAGCGCCATCGACAGCAAGGTAAAGACCAAGCTAATAGCAACGATACTCACCATAAAAATTTTCATTTTATCACGCTTAGCCACAAAAAAATACAAAGGCGAAAGCAGCATATTCAGCAGATACATTCGACTGAAACATATTAGAAAGGCGAAGAGGTACATGCCGTTCACCGGCAGCAGCAGTTTTTTAAATGGAATGGCGGTCCAGAAGAAGGACAGCGCAAAATAAGCGGCCAATTTCAGGGCATTGGCATGAGCAACATCAACTCTGCCGCTTCCAAGTAAAAAAGCCAAAATTGACCATACTGCAATAGCAAATATAGCAACCAGAAAATGTTTTCTGAAAGATGCATATTTCGCTTCATTATCTATACAATATCTGACCAGAATGTAACTACATACCGGAATCATAACTGTGTGGAAATAGACAAGTCCTGATTTGATCACATTTGTACTTACGAAGAAAAATGAGAGTGCATAAACAGCGAACAACACAAGCAAACGATCTGTCAACCTAACGGAAAACAAAAAACTAGTACGTATTACAGATTTGATGATATAGGCCATAAACAGCCCAGCTATTCCCGCCGTATAGACATCGAAGGTCACTGTAACCACTTCATATTTCAGCAAGGCGTTTTTGACCGGAAGAGTCAATATGACAAGATTGAAGCAGAGGGCCGTATCGTAAATCGCAAGGCCGAAAAAAACCAAACTGTTGGCAAGCAAAATAGGCAACAGATAGGCCGATATATCGGCGAACCGCCAGAGCGCAGCTTCTGCAAGGAAAAGCAGTCCAAGTCCGGTATATACAAAAAATACTTTTCGTGACATGCGGGTACCAATAACTTTCTGCAGCTTCAGTTATTTCTCAGGAAAACAGAGCATCGTGATAGTAGCGAAATACCTCGTGCGCAAATGCATCAAGATCAACAGGAATTCTAGGAATAAAATCTTCTTCCGCAATACTTCGGTAATTTTTACAGTACCACTTCACCGCCGAGACAGCCTCTGTTAAATATCCATCTTTTATATCTTCAGTAATGTTGACACGCGGATAATCGCTTGCGCACACCTTGAAAGCCTTTTCCGAATAATAACGATCAAAAATATACTTCATTTCACCAAACTCTCTGGTAATGGCATATGCTTTATAATTCAACGCTTCGATCACCGGATTAAACCCATAGCAATTCAGAAGAATATCTGCCTCCCCATAGTATTTCCTGAGCTGGTCAAGGTTTAGCCTCCCCGTAAAATGAACGCAATCTGAAAGATTGAGATGACGGCACATCTCCTGCAGTGAATCCCGAACCGGCCCATCACCGACCAAGACTGCCCTCACAGGAATTCTATTCTGGTTACGAAGAATATCTAATATTCTTAAAGTCAAATCAAATCCTCTATTTTCTATCATGCGGCCCACATGCAGAAGGATGAGACTGCCATGCACCATCCGTTTTTTTTCTTCCTCCATGCGGAACAATACATTGGGCATATCCAGGTATACCGGTTGCGGTCCACCTTCCTTGGCCCTTAACAATAACTCAAATAAATCACGACTTCGAGAACCTGTTGAATTGAAGATGATACATCTTATCTTATTTGAATTAACCACAGCATCAACTTTGCGAAAAAACGGGTTTATTCTCCAGAATACGTTTTGCTCAATCCTTTCGGTTAAGTCTGAAGTCCCATATATTCTGGCAATGATTTTCCTCGTTGAAACCAACGGAATCAGCGCGGCCGCGATTACCCAGCCTTCCGCTACTATCAGATCATAATCATCTACTTGAAAAGGAAGAATTTCAGCAATCCTTTGTACAATTATTTTTGCGTAGATAGCCGAATGCTTAAACCAGATGTGATGTATCTTTTGCAGCTTGCTTTCGGCAACATTGCAATACAGCAGGTGGTGGTACTCGGCGTTTTTGAGACCCAGCGGGTGTCCTCCGGGTGAGTTATGGAGAAAATGTATTACACAGTCGCACTCTTCAAAATGCTGGAGAACCGCCTTCTTCCGCCTCTGGATAAAGACCTTTTCGTCATAATCATCCTTGAAGCCTGACACGTACAGTATTTTCTTCATACCTGAGTATTCCCGAGTTCCCTGGCGGGAACGCCCCCGACTTTACTGCCCGCCATAAAATTTTTATTGACTAATGTCAAAGCTCCTACGATACTGTTTTCCCCCACAGTGATGTCCCCGACGACCACTGATCCAGCATAGATTTTGACACCGTCCTGGATGGTAGGATAACTAGCCGGTGCGTCCGACTTTCCCGATGCTCCAATTGTCACATTTTGCCAGATGCTTACCCTGTTACCAATACGTGCTTTTCCAATCACGATACCAACTGGATGCGCGATTCTGAAGTCAAAACCTATCTGAGCGAAACGTGATATTCGGCAGTTAAAAAGCACAACTTGCAGATATTCAAAAATGGAAGCACCAATAGACCATTTTTTTTCATGCATATACCTGCATACCCTGTATAAAATACAAAGTTGGAATGATGGATTTATCAGAACTGTTCCAATCACCGAAAGTTTGCCAGCTCCCTTGCAGTAGTAGCAATGATCATCCACCACACAGTTCCAAAGGTCTGTCAATTTTTCACAATTCACGATTTCCTCAATGGCCCAGTGATTCTCGCCATTATGTATCTAAAGTCCTTATAGGTTGGGACAAAATATGAGTATATATTTCCAGGATATTTCAGAATAAACACCCAGAAAAACAAAACACTACCCAAGGCATAACTCACCGAGGAGGCCGCCGCCGCCCCCAAATAATCATACGTTGGTATCCATAGCAAATTAAGCAGAACATTCATTATGAAAGCTGGCAAAAAGGCGTAAAATACCAGTTGTGGCTGACCCTGGCCCGCTGCAAACAAGTTCAAAGCAGCAAACATATTAAGAGCGATAATGCCGGGCAACAGCAGGTACACAACCGAAAGGATTGAGCAAAACGTATTCTGGAGAATAAACCCGTTTTTTCGCAAAGTTGATGGGGTTGGTTGTATATATGTCCCAAGA